>Ga0315906_10000844_pt1 | contig 47157 bp, 42 predicted proteins | sample LakEriMetagenome_4_FD_203526 | JGI IMG/M metagenome (GOLD analysis project Ga0315906, IMG submission 203526) | Freshwater fungal communities from buoy surface, Lake Erie, Ohio, United States - Buoy 2 MA122 | ecosystem: Environmental > Aquatic > Freshwater > Lake > Lake biofilm | place: USA...
TGCAATCTGGTACGGCAAGGGCCCAGGGGTCGATCGCTGCGGCGACGTGTTCAAGCACGGAAATCTGGAAGGGGCATCGCCTCATGGCGGCGTCCTGCTGCTGGCGGGCGACGATCATGGCGGCAAGTCGTCAACCTTGGTCCACCAGTCGGACCAAGCCTTTATTGCGGCGAACATCCCGGTGCTGCACCCTCACGGGGTGCGCGACTACCTGCAACTCGGGCTATTCGGCTTGGCCTTGTCGCGCGCCACCGGATTGTGGACCGGGTTCAAGTGCGTCACCGAAATCGTTGAGAGCTCAGGGACAGTCGAGTTCAGCTTTGATCGGGTCCGCTTTGTGACACCCGAAGGCCTTCTGGCACCCCAGTATCGCCTGCCTCAGCCGGGCATGAACGTGCTGGCTGAGGAACGGGTGTTGATCGAGCAACGGCTCCCGGCGGCGCTCGCTTTCGCCCGGACGAATCCGGTCGACGAAGTGATTGTCGCGCCACGCCGCAAGCGGATCGGGTTGATCGCGGTCGGCAAGGCATTGGGGGATGTCATGGCCGCGTTGGCCAGCCTCGGGATCGACAGCGCCCGCGCCCAAGAACTTGGCATCGGTCTTTATGGCATGCGGCTGGTTTGGCCGATTGAAGGCGAGGGATTGAAGGCCTTTGCCTCAGGCTATGACGAACTGCTTGTGGTCGAGGAGAAGCGCGCGCTTGTGGAAACCCAGGCGAAGGAGTTGCTCTATTCGCTACCTGCGAGCCTCCGCCCGGACATTTCCGGAAAAAGCGAACCGGGCGGCGCCCCTATGCTGCCGTCTGCGGGCGAATTGACCCCGATGATCGTGATGCGAGCCATTCTTTCCAGGCTCGAAGCGTTGGGGATTGCATTGGATGGCACGGCTGTCGCGCCGCTCGCCGCGACGATGCAAACCGCCCTTCAGTCTTCGGGCAACGCTTCTGTGCCGATGCGAACGCCGGCCTTTTGCTCGGGCTGCCCGCATAACAGCTCGACCAAATTGCCCGAAGGCAGCCAGGCGCTAGCCGGGATCGGCTGCCACACTATGGCGATTCACATGCCCGACCGGCCGACTTACAAGCCAACGCAAATGGGTGGTGAAGGCGCCAATTGGATCGGCATGGCGCCATTTGTGGAGACCCCGCACATCTTCCAAAATCTAGGTGACGGCACCTATTTCCATTCGGGCTATCTGGCCGTCCGTGCCGCCATCGCGGCTGGAGCGAATATCACCTACAAGGTCTTGTTCAACGATGCTGTCGCCATGACCGGTGGCCAGCCCATCGACGGCGACCAAAGCGTTTCCGGCATAGCGCAGCAGCTCAAGGCGGAGGGCATCGGGCGGCTGGTCGTGGTTACCGACGATGTCGGCCGTTATTCCAGTCGCAGAGGCCTGCCCGAGGGCGTTAACGTGCATCACCGCCGCGAGCTGATTGCGCTTGAACGCGAACTGGCTGCAACGCCGGGCGTCACCGGTATCATCTATGATCAGACTTGCGCGGCTGAAAAGCGCCGCCGCCGCAAGCGTGGAACATATCCCGATCCTGCGAAACGCTTTTTCATCAACCCGGCGGTTTGCGAAGGCTGCGGTGATTGCGGCGTGCAGTCGAATTGCGTCAGCCTCGCTCCCGAACCCACACCGTTCGGGGTCAAACGCCGGATCGACCAGAGCAGCTGCAACAAGGACTACAGCTGCGTCGAAGGATTTTGCCCGTCCTTTGTGACGGTGGTCGGCGGATCGCTCCGCAAGTCGATTCAGGCACCGGCTGCCGAAGCCGGTGCGGCCCCGCAAGATTTGCCCGAACCGGCATTGAAGCCACTTGATGCCCCCTACCGGATTCTGGTCGCCGGGATCGGCGGCACCGGTGTCGTCACTATCGGCGCGATTATCGGCATGGCAGCCCATCTTGCCGGCAAAACGGCACTATTGCTGGATCTTACCGGCCTCAGTCAGAAAAACGGATCAGTCTTCAGCCACATCAACCTGGCTGAACCATCGGGTGCACTTTGTTCCGCACGGATCGGACCGGGCCAAGCCGATGCGCTGATTGGGTGTGACCTGCTCGTGGCGGCAGCACCCGAAGCCCTGGCCGTGCTGGCCAGCGAGACTGGCGTGGCGCTGAATACACATGAGGTGCCTATCGCTGCCTTTCAGAGGGACCGCGACATAGACCTTGGCGGCCAGGTGGCAATCGCAGCGTTGGCGCGTACGTCGGCATATGCGGATGATGGCTATGACGCCACGCGGATGGCAGAGCGGCGCTTTGGTAATGCGATGCTGGCCAACATGATGATACTCGGCACAGCGTGGCAAAAGGGGCTTGTGCCCTTGCCGCACAGTGCACTGCGCAGGGCGATCGAACTGAACGGTGTTAACGTCGCTGGCAATCTCACGGCCTTTGAAAGCGGGCGGGCCCTGGCGCTGCAGCCCGAAACGATCACGGCGCCAGTAGCCGGGCCCGAAACCCTGGCAACCGTTGTCGAACGCCATGCAACCCATCTCACCCAGTGGCAGGACCGGAAATGGGCCGATCGCTACCGCGCATTCGTTGCGCGGATCGCAACAGTCGAAAGACAGGCTGTGCCGAACTCGGATCAACTGGCCAGGGCGGTCGCGCACAACCTTGGCAAGCTGATGGCCTACAAGGACGAATATGAAGTGGCCCGGCTGCACAGCGACGGAGCGTTCAAGGCCTTGCTCGACCAGCAGTTCACCGGCGATTACACTATCCGCTTCAATCTCGCCCCGCCGATCCTGGCTCGCCGCGATCCGGAAACCGGACATTTGCGGAAACGCGAGTTCGGCCCATGGGTACGCCATCTATTCGCCCTGCTGGCGCGTCTGAAGGGCTTGCGCGGCACCTGGGCCGATCCGTTCGGCCACACTGCCGAGCGGAAGATGGAGCGCGCGCTGATCGACGAGTACTGCGCGATGGTCGAGGGGCTGGCGAGCAATCTCAATGCGCAGACCCTGGCCGATGCTGTTGCCCGCGCCGGTCTCCCCGATGGCATCCGCGGATTCGGTCACGTCAAGGAACAGGCGGTGAAGACCTATCGCGGCGCTTTGGGCAGGCCTTTGGCTGCTGCGGCTTGAGGGAGTTGGAATGGTGGATACGATCATTTGGCATGAAGGCATTCCGGACCTCGCCGCGGTCAATGCGCACGAGCAGAACTCGCTTTCGGCGCATTTGGGGATCGAGATCGTCAAGATTGACGGCAATATGATCACCGGGTCGATGCCGGTCGATGCGCGCACAGTGCAACCGCATGGCCGCTTGCATGGCGGCGCTTCGGTCGCCCTGGCCGAGACAGTCGGCTCGTTGGCGGCCAATCTGGTCCTCGATCCGGCAACCCACATCGCCGTGGGGATCGACATCAATGCCAATCATGTGCGCCCGGTCAAGCAGGGGCAGGTTCTTGCAACGGCTTCGCCCGAAGCGCTTGGGCGGACGATCCAGGTCTGGGCCATTCGCATCACCGATGAGCAGGACAACCTCGTCTGCATATCGCGGTTGACCATGGCGGTGATCCCGGTGGAGCGGACGTGATGACTGCGTCCGCTGGATTCGGCATCGTCGGTGCGCCATTGATGGAGATCGACCTTGAGGTTGCGGCGCCGACCGATCTGGGATCAGTGGCTGGGCAAGCACGCCGTCAGGTTGCGATCACCGGCGGTTCGGTACGCGGCGGATACCGGGGCGAGGTGTTGCCCGGCGGATCCGATTGGCAGACCGTGCGGCCGGATGGCACTCTCGACATCGATGCCCGGCATATTCTCGCGCTGGAGGAAGGTCTGGTCGAGGTCGAATCACGCGGCCTGCGTGCTGGTCCCGCAGATGTTCTCGCCCGCCTTGGCCGGGGCGAGCCGGTTGATCCGCAGGCCTACTACTTCCGGACCGCGCTGCGTTTTAGGACCTCAGCTGCGGACCTTCACAGGCTCAACACCATACTTGCGATCGCATGCGGCGAACGGCGCGCGCATTCGGTGCGCCTGACTGTTTATGAGGTGGCCTGATGATCGAGCGGAACATCGATATTGCGATTGCCGGGGGTGGCATCGTCGGTTTGACAACCGCATTGAGCCTGCACGCCGCGGGCTTTCGCCCGACCGTGTACGAGGCAGTCGCCGCGCCAACGCCACTGGGCGTCGGGATCAACTTGCTGCCGCATGCGGTGCGGGAGCTGACGGAGCTCGGACTGCTCGACGAACTGCTTTCGCTGGGGATCGCGATCGATTCACTGCATTATCTGACCTCGAATGGTGAGGAAGTTTGGCAGGAACCGCGCGGGTTGGCGGCGAGCTATCACTGGCCGCAGATCGCCATTCACCGCGGCAAACTGCAGATGTTCCTGCTTGAAAAGACCATCGAACGGCTGGGGGCGAACGCCGTCCATCTTGGCCACAAGCTGGTTGCGCTCGAAGGCGACAGCACCCGGACGCGGGCGCGGTTCGTGAAGAGGAATGGAGAGGAGACGGTCGTCGATGCAGACCTGCTGCTCGGCGCCGATGGCATCCACTCGGCGGTGCGACGGCATTTCTATCCGGACGAGGGGGCGCCGCGCTGGAACGGAATCACGCTCTGGCGCTCCACCACCCTGGTGAAAGCGCCGATGGGCGGCAAGGCCATGGTCTGGGCGGGATGGCACGCGCAGAAGTTCGTCGCCTATCCGATCGGGGTGGACCCGGAAACCGGCCTCGATATCCTCAACTGGATTTGCGATCTCAAGGTAAGCGACGGGGAGATGCTCCCGGTACGCGACTGGAACCGGCCCGGCAACCGCGATGACTTCGCAAACGCCTTCGCGGATTGGAAATGGTCGGACGTCGATGTTCCGACAATCGTCGCCAATTCCGGACCGATCTACGAGTTTCCGATGGTCGATCGCGACCCGTTGCCGCGGTGGGCCTTTGGCATGGTCACCCTTTTGGGGGATGCGGCGCATCCCATGTATCCGGTCGGCTCTAACGGCGCGACGCAAGGCGTACTCGATGCCCGGGTTCTAGCATACCATCTGGCGACCGCCGCGAATCTGCCCGAAGCGCTTGCGCGCTACGAGACGGAACGGCGCGAGGCGACCTCGACGATCGTATTGATGAACCGCCAGATGGGTCCGGACCGCGTTCTGGAGCTTGCTGTGGAGCGGCGCAAGTCATCCAATGGTGATCTGGATACTATTCTGCCCATGGCAGAACGCGCGGCCATTGCGGAGGAATACAAGCAGATCGCCGGTTTCTCCTCTGCTTCGCTCAACGCGCGAGGCAGTTACAGCGTGAGGTGATAGGTGCCAGCTAGCCCTCGGGGCGATCGTTCGATTTGGTATAGCGGCGTGCTTAGTCACCGCGCCGCAATGGCCGGTTGCGGACGTTATCTGTCCGACATTGCCAGCGATCTCTCGCGCCTGTCGCCGGAGAACATCGACAACATGATTGCCCTGGCGCAGCTGCCAGAGAACGTACGGGGGTTCGGCCCCGTCAAGGAGGCAGCAATGCAGCGGCACGCACGCGATCGTGCGGACCTGCGCACCAAGCTTATGCGGGAGAAACCGTCCTGTGCAGCAGACCAATCAACCGAAGCACCCGGAGACCTTGATGTTTGAATCTTTTGCCGACTTTGCTGGCCATTCCCTTGTTACAGCCCGTCAGGATAGAGCAAGCGGCCTCAAAGCCATTATCGCCGTTCACAATGACAACCGGGGTCCTGCAATCGGAGGCTGCCGGATCCTGCCGTATCCGACCATGGGCGACGCCGTCCGCGATGTCCTGCGGCTTTCGCGGGGCATGACCTACAAGACCGCGATTGCAGATATTCCCTACGGTGGCGGCAAGGCTGTCATCGTCGCCGATCCGCGCCGCGACAAAGGCGACGCGCTGCTCGAGGCCATGGGCGATTTCGTCGAGAGTCTCGGTGGTCGCTACATCACTTCGTTCGACTCAGGCACGACCATGGACGATGTCCAGGTCATCGCGCGACGGACTGGTCATGCCGCTGGTTTTCTACCTGAGGCGGGCAACGCTTCTGGGTCCACGGCCTTGGGAGTGTATCATTGCATGCGGACCGCAGCAGAAAGGGTTGGCGGGTCGGCCAGTCTCGACGGTCTAACGGTTGCGATCCAGGGCGTGGGCAATGTCGGCGAGCGGCTGGCCCACCTTCTGTCACGCGATGGCGCGAACCTGATCCTCGCGGATGTCGACACTGCCAAGGCGCATGTATTGGCGGAAGCGACAGGGGCAAGGGTCGTAGACAGCGCCGCGATCCTGCGCGAGCACTGCGACATTCTGGCCCCTTGTGCGCTGGGCGGGGTACTCTCATCGGCGACAATTCCCGAACTCAACACGCGGGCAATCGTCGGCGGTGCCAACAACCAGTTGGCCCTTCCCGAAGACGGTGCGCGCCTGGCCGAACGGGGTATCCTTTATTGCCCCGACTATCTGGCGAACGCGGGCGGAATCATCGATCTGCACTATCAGAGGTCACATTGGGACCCCGTTGTGGTTGAACGACACGTGACTTCGCTTGGCGAGACTTTCCGGGAGGTGATCGCGCGCGCAGAGAGCGAGAAGCGTCCGACTGGCGAGATTGCCGATAGCATTGCGGAAGAAAGGTTTCGCTAGGGACGGTTAAAGGGTCCGGACGGCACTGTCAGACCAAGTTACCCCCTGTCTGATTGAGCTGCTGATCTGCGCCGATGCGCCACTACAAACCGAAACCCGCTAGTCCGTTCCGCTACTTCAACTCCTCACCCGAGGTGACCTGTGTGCGAAACCTGCAACACTGAGAGCAAAAATCGACTTGGCACCGACTCGCTTCACCAGCGTGCATTCTGTCCGCTTGCTTCCCCAGGCTTCCATAGACGTTCCATTTCTAGCCAGCAGGGTAGAACTGCGGGTTTCATAATGAAAGACGAAGCCGAATTCCCCCTTGCCACAAGACGAAAAGTTCCCATTATGTTCTCTTGGAAGGGGCTGAGCTACTGCACTGGACCTGCCCAATGTCAAATACCGAACGCATTATCCGCCTCAAGACCGTTTTGGCCCGCACAGGGCTCTCCCGCTCGACCCTCTACCGCAAGATCGCCGAAGGAACTTTCCCGGCTCAGGTAAGAATCAGCATTCACGGTGCGGGCTGGCACGAGTCAGCGGTCAACAGCTGGATTGCTGATCCAGTCAGCTATGGTCGGTCGCAGAGCGCAATGCAGCCAAGCGGTCAGGCGGCGGTCTGAATGCCTTGGCGAAGTCCGGCAAGCTCTGCCCTGTCGAGATAATTGGACCACCAGGTCATCATTTCCCGGCGTTGGCTTAGATAACGCGCTGAGTTGTACGCGGCGCGTACGCCGCGCTGGACGTGGGCAAGCTGCATTTCGATCCAGTCAGGTTCGAACTGACCGGACTCGTTGAGCACCGTGCTCGCAAGTCCGCGAAAGCCGTGAACTGTCGCCTTTCCGCGCAGGCCGATGCGATACATCACATCAAGCATCCGGTTTTCGCTGATCGTGCAGGTCTTGCTGCTCGCAACCGGGAAGAGGAACTTGCCCAGCCGCTCGTTGCCGGCTGCCCGAAACCGGTTGGCCTTCTCGATTTCGCGCAGGAGCTGCACGGCTTGCGAGGACAGGGGGACAATGTGCTCGGTGCGCATTTTCATCCGTTCGGGCGGAATTCGCCAGAGCGGCTCGGCCGTGTCCAACCCCTCAAACTCGCTCCACTCCGCAAACCGGGTTTCTTGCGTGCGGACCATGGTGTGCATGGTCCAGCGTAGGGCAAGATGGCTCATTGCTTCACCTTGGTCCTGATTCAGCCGAGCGAAGAAGGAAGGAAGGTGTTTCGCTTCGACCTTGGTTCGGTGCTGGACCGGCGGCGGCTTCTTCATGGCCGGAGCAATGTCGCGGCTCGGATCGCTGCGACATTTGTCCATCGCAATCGCAAAGCGAAACACTTCGCTGCAATAGTTGCGAACCCGGTGGGCCATCTCGATCGCGCCGCGCGCCTCGACCTTGCGCAGCGCCGCCAGCAGCATCTGCGGGTCTATCTCGGCAATCGCTTCGTGACCAAGCACAGGGAAGATGTCTTCGCGTAGCCGCGTTTCGATAACTTTGGCATAGCGAGGCGACCAGGCGCAGCGGCGTGCGTCGATCCATTCCATGGCGATGGTCTCGAAGGAGTTCTCCGAAGCAGCCTTTAGGGCCTTCTTGGCAGCCTTCCTCACCGCCGAAGGATCGCGCCCTGCAAGGAGATCGAGCTTGGCTTCGTCACGCCATTTGCGTGCATCGGCTAGTTTTACGAGCGGGTAGGGGCCTCCGGAGAGCAGCTTCTGCTTGCCAAGGAATCGGTAGGCTAGGCGCCAATGCTTGCTGCCCTCTGGCGTGACGAGAATGAAAAGACCGCCCCCATCCGATTTCTTGATCGGGCGAGGGCCAGGTTTCAGGGCGCGAATGGCGGTGTCTGTGAGCATGTTGGTAACTGAAAAGACAGTACCATCATACCAACGCGATTACCAGCTTACCAACGCGCTGGCCTGGAACTGAATGAAGCGGAATGGGATCGAAAATTGGCCATAAATCAATGTAAATCAGCCATTTATGGGACGATTTGAGATTGATCGGGAATGGCTGAAATTAGGTTGTTGGTCGGGGAGACAGGATTCGAACCTGCGACATCTTGCTCCCAAAGCAAGCGCGCTACCGGGCTGCGCCACTCCCCGACCGTGCGGGCGCCTTAGGCTCAACTTGCGCTGGTGGCAATCAGGCGGGTGAAGAAACGGATCATGCTGCCCAGATTCTTCGTCGTGATGTGTTCATTGGTGCCGTGAATCATCTTGGTCTCGGTGGTGGAGAGGTGCATCGCCTGGAACCGATAGGTGTCCTGGCTGACATCCTTCATGTAGCGGCTGTCCGTCCCGCCAACGACCATGAACGGCGCGACCGGGGCACCGGGCGCTTCGGCCTCGGCCGCAGCGCGGATCAGCTTCCAGCCTTGCGAGGTGGTCGATGAGACGGGCGAAGCCTCGCGCGGCTCGCGCTCCCAACTGAAGGTCACCGGCAGATCGCCGACCGCCGCCTTGGCCCGTGCCAGCACGTCGGCCGAGCGATCCCACGGGGCGAGGCGGTAGTTGACCAGGCCAAAAGCTTCTTGCGGCAGGACATTCTCCTTGGGGCTGCCCTGCAACATGGTCGGGGCGATGGTGGTGTGAAGCTGGGCCGCGCCAGCCGGGGTGCCGCCCATCTGCGCCTTGATCAGGCTGCCGAACAGCCAGGGATTGGCCGCGACCATCTTCATGAGCCCGCCCTTCTCGGCGGCCAGCGCTTCGACCGTGCCGAAACCAGGCTGTTCGAGCCGCGAGGGGAATTGCTTTGCGTGGATCGCGGTGATCGCCTTGGCCAGGGTGACGGTGCCGATCTCTTCCGGCGGCATCGAGGAGTGACCACCAGGAGCCTTGGCGGTGACGCGCAGGGTGGCGTAACCCTTTTCGGCGACGGCAATCATGATCGCCGGTCCGTTGACGATCGGCGCATCAGCAATGATCGCGCTGCCCTCATCCAGCGTGAACAGCGATTTGACCCCGCGCGCCTTCAGTGCTGCTGCCGCCGCCTGGGCGCCAGTGCCGCCAACTTCCTCGTCATGGCCGGACACGATGATGATCGTACGCTTGGGTTTGAAGCCCTTGGCGGCGAGCAGCTCGGCCGCTTCGAACAGGGTGATGAGCGAACCCTTGTCATCGATCGCGCCGCGGCCCCAGACCGCGCCTTCGGCAACGACACCGGCAAAGGGCGGGTGCTTCCAGTCCTTCTCGGTGCCTGGCGTAACCGGTACGACATCCTGGTGGGCCATCAGGATGATCGGCTGAAGCGCAGGATCGCTGCCGGGCCAGGTATAGAGCAGCGTCGCCTTGCCAACGACCTCACGCTGCATGGCCCGGTGTGCGGCGCGGTAAGAGGTCTGGAGCCAGGCCTGGAAGCCGGTCCACTGGTCCATCCGGTTCTGCGCCGGGTCCTGGTTGGACACCGTCTGGAACCGGATCGCGGCGCCCAACCGGTTGGCGGCAGCGTCAAGATCCGGCTCGATCGCATCGGCCAGCTTGATGTCTTCGGCTGTTGCCAGGCCTGCGGGTTTGAACGTCGCAGTGTTCCAGGCGACGACGCCAGCCGCTACGCCCAGGCCCAGCAGAATCCCCAGTCCGATCTTCTTGCGCATGTTTCTTTCCCCTCCCAGCCGGCGGCGCGTGGACTGTGGGGAGGTGGTGGGCCCGGCAGGACTCGAACCCGCGACCTAGCCGTTATGAGCGGCCAGCTCTAACCAACTGAGCTACAGGCCCATCTGCGCGATGGCAGACTTGCGGTTAGCCCGCGCCCGCCGCTTAGGCAAGCGTGACCGATTCCATCAGGCCGCGCACTGAGGTTGGCGCGACCTGGCGGCGCTGGAGATAAGCAAAGACCCCGCGCCACCAATCATAGAAATCATCAAGATCGGCTTCGCTGCGGACGTATGGGGTAAAGCCGGGGGCCAGCGATGGGCTGTGGAACGAGAAGACCAGCATGGGCAGCCCTTCGTCCAGCGCGATGTCGATGCCGCGGATCGCTTCTTCCAGCGTCACGGCTTCGGGGGTCAGCGGAATCCGTTCGAGCATGCCAATCTTCGCCAGGATCCCGCGCAGCTGCGGCATAAGCCACATCTTGGGATAGAGCCAGGAGCCGAACTGACGGAGCAGGCCCCAGTAGACCGTGGTAAGTGGCAGCTCCATCAGGCCCCGCTCGCGGTCGATCCACCACGGCACAACCGGGTGATCGCGATAGTTCGGCCCGCCGCCGACGCTGTAATCGAACCGCGCGCGGACCGATGTGTCGATCGCCATGCCATGCTCGATCAGGATTTCAGCTGTCGCCGGGCCAAGGCCATAGCGCCCGGCACGATAGATCAGCGGCGTTGCTCCGAACCCCTGTTCGATCGCATCGCGCAGGCGGCGGAACTTCTCACGCTCAAGCGCCGCAGGAAGATTGCCGGCGAAGGAATTGAATTCGGTGACGTCCTCATCGTGCGGCGGGCTAACCCAGGGGTGCAACTGCACGCCGACTTCGGCCTTGCCCGCGGCGATCGCCGGTTTCAGCATCTCGCAGGCCGCAGGGCTTGTCGCGATCGGATAGTCGACCAGGTAGATTGGGACGACCCCCACGCCCTCGCAGAACTCCTGAAAGCGAGCGAGCCGCGCGATCGAGTGGAGCGTGTGGCCTTCGCGTTGGATCGGCTGGCCCCAGTCGAATTCTTCCTCGGTATCGACCGTCAGGATAAAGCGCTGCCCAAAGCCCGGCGGGAATTGCACCCGCTGTTGCGGTGCCGGCAAGTCGGTGATGCGAACCTGCGGCACGGCGCAGTTTTCCCCTTGATCTCCGCGCGCTTACCTAACGCAGCGTCTTCAGCCTGCTTGGCTATGGTGCTGCAAAACTGCGGTCAAGTGCGGGAGTGAAACGATTAGCCGCGCATCCACACGTTCCAGCCGGCCACCGGCGGCCTTGGCCTCGGCGCGGGCCAGCCGCAGGGCAAAGCCGACGCCGAAGACGCCCGCCGCAATGGCCTGGGGAATCGAGCCGGGGCCAGCCTCGAACAGGTCCTTATCGGATCGGCCGGCCAGGGCGCTTGGCAAGGCAAGTTCGATTTGCCAGCCGGGCTCGGCTTGCGCGATCGCCAGGCCGAGCATCTCCCCCGGCGCGGCAGTGCCGGCCAGCGTGGCGAGCAGCCGCCAGATCAGTCGCTCGACCTCCAGGCGCTCCAGCGCGACCGGGCAGGGGGTGTCCGGCAAGCTCAGCGCAAAGCCGCTCCCGCGCTGCCCGGTATAGGCAGCCAGCTGGGCCACGGTTCCGCTGACCACGGCTGCAAGGTCGGTCTCGCCCGCTTCAAGCTGCATCGCTGCGCTTTCCAGGCGGGCGAGCCGCTCCAGTTCCTCGAAAGCGGACAGCATCCGGGCGGCGTCACCAGCGATGGTGGCGGCAAGCGCGCGGTAATCGTGCGGGGTCGGGCCGAACAGCTGCTGCTGGATGACTTCGGCAAAGCCCTGGATCGCGTTGACCGGGGTGCGCAGCTCGTGCAGCAACTGGCGGATCCGATCAGCCTCGCTGTCCGGCGTCTTGACCGGACTCGCGACCGGCTCTGGCCAGCGCCGCATCCGGCCCTGGTGGCCCATGAACTGACCGGTCAGCGGATCGAACCGCGGGCTGGCATCGACGCGCCATGCGCCCGTAACCGAAGGGCTGCCGCCCAGCTCGATCCGGGCCGAAGCGATCGGCTGGCGCCGGGTCAAGGCGCCGGCCAGGGCGGGCGAAGCGGCAGGGCCGGCCAGGGCCTGTCCGATCACCATTGGCGCCACGCCAGGGTCGGCCCAGACGATCTGGCCATTGGCATTGGTCGCAAAATCGAAGGCCTGCGCCGCTTCGGGCACCTGCAGGACGTGTTCTTCGCCCAGTGGCAGGCGCGGAGCCTCACCCGCCGCCTCGGTCGAGCGCGCCTTGCGATAGGCCTCGATCCGCTTGACGATCGCGCCAATCGAATCCGGCTCTACCGGGGGCTGCGCGCCGGCGGTCTCGGCGGCGAGGGCATTCACCGGCGCTTCGGCAAAGGCCTGAGCGGCCGGGGGCAGGCCCGGACGGATCACGCCGAGCCGGCCCAACTGTTCGGCCAGCAACGGGACCAGATCGTCACGGGTGCCCAGGCGCGCCCGGGCCGCCGGGGGGAGGGCCGGCAGCAGATCCGCCCATTCGGCCGGTTCCAGCCGGGCCGCATCGATCGCTGCTTCGGCCAGGACCGGCTCGGCCGAGCACAGCGTTGCAATCAGGCGCGGCGAGCGCAGCCGCATCGCCTTGTCGCGCAGCATGGCGGCGCGATCACTCGCTGGAATGCTTGCGCTAAGCTGCGCCAGCCGTTCGTAGGCGGCTTCGACATTCGCGCCGCGCGCCTCGCTTGGCTGGGTGCCAAGCAGGTCGAGCAATTGCCGGTACTGGATGCGGCCAAGCGCCGTGCCTTGCGCGCGCAGGCGCAGCACGGTGGCAAGGCGATCGTCGAAATGCATCGGGCTTTGCTCAGCTCCACAGGGCGCTCGGGTGACATCACGCCATAGCAAACCGGCACGCCGACCATAGCGTTCTGATTGATGCGTTGCAAAGCGGGACGGTTGCGATATGAAACAATAAAATTATCGCGCAGACGCAGGGAATACTGTGAATATTGCCGCTGCCGGCCATTGTCCGATAGCCGCAGACGCGAAAGGGTGGATGTGATGGCAAATCTGGATTCAATCGACCGACGCCTGCTTGCCGAGCTGCAAGCCGAAGGGCGTGTGACCAATGTCGAGTTGGCGCAGCGCGTCGGCCTGACCGCGCCGCCGTGTCTGCGCCGAGTCCGCAGCCTTGAGGAATCAGGCGTGATTCGCGGCTATCACGCCGATCTTGATGCCTCGAAGCTGGGCTTTGCGATCACGGTCTTCGCGATGGTTAGCCTGAAAAGCCAGGCCGAAGATTCGCTGCGCCAATTCGAAGCAGCGATGAAGGACCTGCCCGAAGTGCGTGAATGCCACATGCTCAACGGCGAGATCGATTTCATCCTCAAGATCGTCAGCAAGGATCTGCAGAGTTTTCAGGAGTTCCTGACCAGCAAGCTGACCCCGGCGCCCAATGTGGCGAGCGTGAAGACGTCGCTGACCATCCGTACCGCCAAGCAGATGCCGGGCGTGCCGCTGGAGTGATCCGGGCGATCGTAGTCAGGGGATATTAGTTCTGGCGCCCGGCCAGCCACTCTTCCAGCCACTTGATCGTATAGTCGCCGTGGATGAAGTCCGGCTCGGTCATCAGCGCCTGGTGCAGCGGGATGCTGGTCTTGACGCCGCTGATCACCATTTCCTCCAGCGCGCGCTTCAGGCGCATGATGCAGCCTTCGCGGGTGCGGCCCTTGACGATCAGCTTGGCAATCATCGAGTCGTAGTAAGGCGGGATCTTGTAGCCGGCGTAAAGCCCTGAATCAACACGAACATTCATGCCGCCAGCCGGGTGATAGGCGCTGACCAGGCCGGGCGAGGGGGCGAAGTTCCAGGGATCTTCCGCGTTGATCCGGCATTCGATCGAATGGCCGTTGAACTCGATGTCTTCCTGCTTGACCGACAGCGGCTTGCCATCGGCGATGCGGATCTGTTCGCGCACCAGGTCGACGCCGGTGATCGCTTCGGTCACCGGGTGTTCTACCTGCAGGCGGGTGTTCATTTCGATGAAATAGAACTCGCCATTTTCCCACAGGAACTCGATCGTGCCGGCGCCGCGATAGCCCATGTCGGCCATCGCCTTGGAGACGATGCCGCCCATCCGCTCGCGCTCTTCGGGGCTGATGACAGGCGAGGGAGCCTCTTCCAGCACCTTCTGGTGGCGGCGCTGGAGCGAGCAGTCGCGCTCTCCCAGGTGGATTGCATTGCCGTTGCCATCGCCAAACACCTGGAATTCGATGTGGCGCGGGTTGCCGAGGTACTTTTCGATATAGACAGTGGCGTCGCCAAAGGCGGCCTTGGCCTCGCTGCCGGCCTGCTGGATCAGCGTTTCGAGCTCGTCCGGGCCGTTGCAGACCTTCATCCCGCGCCCGCCGCCGCCCGATGCGGCCTTGATGATCACCGGATAGCCGGCCTTTTCGGCAATCGCCTTGGCTTCGGCAATATCGGAGACTGCACCGTCCGAACCCGGCACCAGCGGCAGGCCAAGCGCGCCGGCGGTGCGCTTGGCCTCGATCTTGTCGCCCATGGTGCGGATGTGCTCGGGCTTGGGGCCGATCCAGGTGATGTTGTGGGCTTCGACGATCTCGGCAAACTTGGCGTTTTCCGAAAGGAAGCCATAGCCGGGATGAATTGCGTCGGCATGGGTGATTTCGGCCGCAGAGATGATCGCCGCGATGTTGAGATAGCTGTCCTTGGCCGCCGGAGGACCGATGCAGACGGCATGGTCAGCCAAGCGCACATGCATGGCATCGGCATCGGCGGTGGAGTGAACCGCCACCGTCTCGATCCCCATTTCGTGCGCCGCACGGTGAATGCGCAGCGCGATCTCGCCGCGGTTGGCGATCAGGATACGCGAGATGCCCATGGATGGTCTGCCTTACGCGATCACGACCAGCGGCTGGTCGAACTCGACCGGCTGGGCATTGTCGACCAGGATCGCGGTGACAGTGCCACTACGCGGCGCGGCGATCGGGTTCATCACCTTCATCGCCTCGATGATCAGCAGGGTATCGCCTTCCTTGACCGCCTGGCCAATGCTGACGAAGTTGGCTGCGCCCGGTTCGGGGGCCATGTAGACGGTGCCGACCATCGGCGACTTGACCGCATTGGGATCGGCAGCAGGCGCAACCGGCGCGGCCGGTGCGGCGGCCGCCGCAGGCGCAGCCGGTGCCGCCGGGGCAGGGGCCGGTGCGTGGTGGATCACCGGGGCGACCGTGCCGCCGCGCGAAACCTTGATCTTGCGATCGCCGTCCTCAACCTCGATTTCGGTGAGGCCCGTATCGGCGAGCATTTCCGCCAGTTCGCGCACCAGCGCGGTATCGATATTCATTCCGGTGGGGCGGCTGCCTGCCTTGCTGTCGGCCATGCGATCCTCGACTGGTTGCTTTGGCAACCGCCTATGCGCGGGCCGGCGGGCCTAGGCAAGACCCGAAGTCACTCCGCCAGCCTGCAACCCACAGCGATCACGCTGCTGGATCGGGGTTCACCATCGGCTCGCCGGGCTTGGGTTCAGGCTCGTCCTGCTCGTTGGAATCGGTCGATTGGCTCGACTCACCTCCAGCGATGGGCATGCGGCGGACCGCGGCCTCGGCGCGGGTGGCAGCCTCCTCGGCACGATTGGCGGCAGCTTCGGCCCTGGCCAGCTTTTCGGCCAATTCGGCATCGCGGCCCGAACATCCCGCCAGCAACAGGGCCAGCGCGGATGCGGCAAGCACAAGCGGTTTGGGGTGGGTGGGGACACGATCAAACACGCTGGGTCACTCCTTGTCCTGGTCCGGGAAGAGCAGATCCGCCCGGACAGGACAGGAGCGATAGCGCAAAAAACTTACCCGAAAATAACTATCCGCATCGCGGCTACTTGTCTGTGCCCGCTACCTTGCCCCACTGCCGGGCCGCCGTGTAGCCAAGATAGCCCGTGCCGAAGAGCGCATAGAGCGCCTCGGGCAGGGCCGAGAGGTAAGCAGTCATGCCGGCAGCGATGGCCTCGGTGATGTCGGGCCGGAAGGCAGCTACCAGTCCCATCGGCAGCGACCACAGCAGCAGCAGGTACATGACATAGAGGAAACTAGGCCGGGCACGGCTGGTCCAGGGATCGTGCGAATTGGCCTCGGCGACGATGGCCGAGAGGCGGGCTTCGATTTCGGCCAGGGCCTGCGAGCCCTGCAATTGCAGCAGCTCAAGCTTGGCCTTGTCGCGCGCGCCCTTCTCCGGGATCACCTTGTCGATGATCGCGGCAACCGGGCCAATCAGGGCTTCAAGAATGGGCATGGTCAGCTCCTTTGCGATGCAAGAAGCCGAACCAGATAACTGAATTTTCCGAAGTAGGAAAATGGTCGGGACGAGAGGATTCGAACCTCCGACCCCCACACCCCCAGTGTGATGCGCTACCAGGCTGCGCTACGTCCCGACCGGTTCCTGCCCGCATGGCGGGCTGGGGAGCCGCGCCTATAGGCAGGGTGTGGCATCATGGCAAGCGTGCTGCGACAATCGGACCCTGCCGCAGTTCAAGCCCTTGAACCTGACCACACAAGCGCCATTTGCGGCGGGTTCGACGGGTGGCTGCGTTGCTATGGCGGCGGCTTGCTGCTAGTCGCGCGCAATTGCGCCTGGGGCGCGGGCCGGGGTGGCGTCATGACGGCATCCGGTGCGCGGCTGGGGCGTGGGGCAACCCTTTGTCACGAAAGCAGTTCACGCGATGCACACTCCACTCCTTCCGTTCCTTGCCGCCGCTGGCGGTGCCGCTGGCGAACCGCCGGTCTGGATCCAGTTCCTGCCGCTGGTCGCCATGGTCGTGATCTTCTGGTTCCTGATCCTGCGCCCGCAGATGCGCCGGCAGAAGGAGCACCAGGCCAAAGTGGGTGGGCTCAAGAAGGGCGATCAGGTGCTGACCGGCGGTGGCCTGGTCGGCAAGGTGATCAAGGTGGACGATCATTACGCCGAGCTCGAACTGGGTCAGAACGTTAAGGTGAAGGCGTTGAAGTCGACCATCGCCGATGTCATCCCGCCTAATGGCACGGCCGCGAACGACTGATCCGGTCCGATCTTACCAAGGCAGGTCCTAGATGCTCGATTTTCCTCGCTGGAAGCAGCTTTGGCTGTGGTCCATTACCATTCTGGCCTGCCTTGCGGCTTTGCCTTCACTGCTCTCGGTAGGCGGGGTTTCCCTGCCTGAAGGCTTGCCGAGTCCCAAGATCAACCTCGGCCTCGACCTTGCCGGCGGCAGCCATATCCTGCTTGAGGCGAACCCCGAGCAGGTCAAGCGCCAGCGGCTTGAGACCATGGAAGAGGATGTCCGCGCCCGGATGCGGCAGGCCGATCCGGCGATCCGCATCGGCGATATCTCGACCAAGGATGGCACGGTCAGCTTTATCGTCGCCGATCCGGGGCAGGTGGACGCCGCGCGCGAGCAGCTCCAGACGCTGACCAGCGGCGCCCAGCTGACCGGCCAGCGCGATTGGGACCTCCAGGTGCTCGATGGCAACCGCATTGTCCTGCGTCCGACCCAGGCCGGGATCGACCTGGCAATCAGCCAGGCGATGGACACGGCGACCGAAGTGGTCCGCAAGCGCATTGACGCGCTCGGCACGCGTGAACCGACCATCATCCGCCAGGGCGCTCAGCGCATTGTCGTGCAGGTCCCGGGCCTGAAGGATCCGGCGGCACTGAAGAACCTGCTGGGCCAGACGGCCAAGCTCGAATTCAAGCTGGTCGACAGCCTTGCCCTGCCAAGCGACGTGGCCCAGGGCATTGCCCCTCCGGGCTCCGAAATCGTCCCGATGGAGGCTGCCCCGGGTTCAGACCAGCCGGCCGGGGCGATTGCCGTCAAGCGTCTGGGCGGGATCAAAGGCGATCGCCTGACCAACGCCCAGCAGACATTTGACCAGCAGACCAACGAGCCGGTCGTCAGCATCACTTTCGATCAGCAGGGCGGCGCCAAGTTTGCCAAGCTGACGACGGACAATGTCGGCAAGCCGTTCGCGATCATCCTCGATGGCAAGGTGCTGTCTTCGCCCGTGATCAATGAACCGATTATTGGCGGCACGGCCCGCATCTCGGGCAGCTTCACGATCGAGAGCGCCAACCAGCTGGCGATCGCGCTGCGCTCAGGTGCGCTGCCGGTAGACCTCAAGGTGGTGGAAGAACGCTCGGTCGGCCCGGACCTTGGGGCCGACTCGATCGAGAAGGGCGCAATTGCCTTTGGCGTCGGCACCGTGGCGCTGATGCTGTTCATGCTGATCACCTACGGTCGCTTCGGGGTCTACACCAATGCGGCGCTGATCCTGAACACGCTGATGATCCTGGGGATCATGGCCATCATGAACACCACGCTGACCCTGCCCGGGATCGCCGGCTTCGTGCTGACGATCGGTGCGGCGGTTGACGCCAACGTGCTGATCAACGAACGCATCCGCGAAGAGCGGGCCCGCGGACGACGCGTCGTGAACGCGGTCGAAATGGGTTACACCGAAGCCAGCCGGGCGATCTTTGACGCCAACATCACCAACGTGATCGCGGCAACGCTGATGTTCGTGTTCGGCTCTGGCCCGGTTCGCGGTTTCGCGATCGTGCTGATGATCGGGATCGCGACCTCGGTCTTTACCGCCGTTACCTTGACCCGGATGTGGGTCGCCGGCTGGCTGCGCCGCGCGCGCCCGGCCGAACTGGTGCTCTGAGGGAGCAAACCGATGAAACTGCTCAAGCTTGTTCCCGACAACACCAACATCCGCTTCCTGCGCTGGCGGATTCCGTTCTACGCCGTCAGCCTGCTGCTGATCGCCGCCTCGTGGGGCATGATCCTGACCAAGGGCCTGAACCTGGGCGTCGATTTCGTTGGCGGCCAGATGATCCGGGTGACCTTCGTCAATACGCCCACCGCCCCCGTTGCGGAGCTGCGCGAGACGGTGGGCAAGCTCGGCTATGGCGAGCCGATCATTCAGCAGTTCGGGCAGCCGAACGAGGTTTCGATCCGGATGCGACTGCCCGATGGCTCGGCGCAGAATGCTGATCTGGCCGACCAGATGGCGCGCAAGATCACTGCGGCGATCAAGGCCGACCATGGGGATGCCCGGATTGACGGGGTGGATTCGGTTTCGGGCAAGGTCTCGGGCGAACTGTTCAAGACCGGGATGCAGGCGCTGATCGCGGCTGTCGTCGCGATCTCGATCTACATTTGGGTTCGGTTCGAATGGCAATTCGGTGTCGGTGCGCTCTTCGCGCTGGTCCACGACGTGTCGCTGACGCTTGGTCTGTTTGCGGTGACGCAGATGGAGTTCGACCTCAATATCGTCGCCGCGATCCTGACCCTGATCGGCTATTCGCTCAACGATACGATCGTGATCTACGACCGGATCCGCGAGAACATGAAGAAGTTCCGCAAGATGCCCATGCCGGAACTGCTCGATCTGTCAGTCAACGAGACGCTCAGCCGGACGATGGTGACTTCGCTGTCGGTGCTGATCACGCTGGTCGCGTTGTTGCTGCTCGGTCCGAACGTGATCTTCGGCTTCACTGCCGCGATTACGCTGGGGATCTTCGTCGGAACCTACAGCTCGGTCTACATGGCCGCGCCGATCCTGATCTGGTTGAAGGTCAATCCGAACAGCTTCGTGCCGACCGAAACCGAAGTGGATCGCCAGGAACGCCTGGCCCGCGAACTGCCCTAAGCGGCTGCCAAACGCCGCCAGTGCTCGACGAGTGCGGCGGCGTTGGTTTGCCAGCTCATGCCGGCAACGGCGGCCTGAACGCGTTCAGCTGAGGGACGATCAGCGAGCAAGGCTTTGACGGCCTCGGCGATGGCCCTGCCTTCGCGCGGCACCAGGCGCCCCCAGTCAGGATCGGTGATCAGTTCCTGTGCGCCGGGGATCGGCGTGGTGACGACCGGCGTGCCGCAGGCCAGGGCCTCGACCCAGGCATTGGCCAGGCCTTCGCTGCTGGAGGGCAGTACGAAGATGTCGGCGGCGTTGAGCAGGATCGGCAGCTCGGCGTGCGGCACCGCTCCCAGAAACCGCACCCGCTCCGCCAGCCCAAGGTCGTGCGCCAGACCGCGCAGCATGGCCTCGTCTTCACCCTTGCCGGCGATCAGGAGGATGGCTTCGGGCAGGTCTGCGAGCCCCTCGATCACGAAGCGCTGGCCCTTGCGCGGAATCAGCGCGCCGACTGTCGCCAGCACGGGCTTGTCGCGCGGCAGGCTGAACTGGTCGCGGCACATCCGGCGGTCGTAAGGACGGAACAGGTCGGCATCGAGGCCGGTGCGGTGCAGCGTGATCTTGTCCCGCGGCATGCCCAGCGCGGCCATGTCATCAACCAGGCCTTGCGATACGGCTAGCAAGCCCTGCGCGTGTTGCCCGGCTTCACGCACTTGCACAGCCGTGGCGGGCTGATGTCCCCAATATTGGATATCCGCCCCGCGCGCCTTGATCGAGACCGGCAGTCCCAGCGCCGCGCCGATGCGCACGGCGGCCAGGCCATCTGGGTGAAAGAACTGGGCGTCGATCAGATCGAACGGCTGATGCGCGTGCAGCTTTCGGGCCAGCGGCAGCACAGCTCGAACGATCGCGCCAGCATTGAACCGGGCCCCCAGCCTGGGCAGCAAGGTGAAGCGCGGACGCAGCACCGTCACCCCGCCACGCACTTCCCGTTGAGGCAAGGTGCGCAGTGCACGGTAGCGGGAATGCAGCGAGAGCGGGAAGGGCGGCAGGCCGATCGGGTTGATCAATGTCAGGTCGACATCGCCGCGCTTGGCGACGGCCTGCATCTGGCGTTCGACGAACACGCCGAAGTTTGGAGCCTGATCATGGGGATAGAGCGTGCTGAGCGACAGCACGCGCAAGGCTCGGCTCACAGCTTGCGGACCAGCATTTCCGCGACCGCGATCCAGGCTGGCCCATCGATCACCACCTGGCGGCTGCCAGGCCCGGGCGGCAGGATCGCAACCCGCTTGTCGTCGCGGTCGATCATGCGTCCGAAGGCAAAGCGGCCGCCGGGGCGGGGGGCCAGGACATCGCGATTGAGCAGGCGGGGATAGTGCTCCGGTCCGTGCTGACGCAGCCAGACCTGGTCGCCGCTGCGATAATCGCCCGCGCCATGCTCGATCGCCAGGGCCACCAGCGGCGCATCGCCGCCAAGATCCGTCGGCAGAATCGCATCGCGCGGGGCGGGCAGGGCCTCGGCCCCGTTCTCGGTAAAGCGCGCGATATAGCGCGGCGCTTCAGCCTCGGTGCCCCGCACCAGCAGTTCGGGCTCCACTTCCAGTGCGGCAGCGATCTTGTTCATCCAAGTCAGCGAGAGTTGGCGCATTCCGGTCTCGAGCCGGCCGATTGTCTGGGCCGTCGTCGGGGGCGAGCAACGCTCAGCCACGTCGGCCAGGGTCAGGCCCTTCTGCTTGCGGATATCGCGGATGCGGTTGATCACGGCGGACCTCAATTAACCAAATTGGTTTTTTATGCTTTCCTACAGACTGCCGGATTTGGCAAGTCCGGGTTCGGCACAAGCGAAGGGAGCGCGCATGAAACAGGTTCTGGTCGAACGTGAGCTGGACAGCACTGAACCGCTGGCAACCGCGCCCCGGGCTGGGCGGCGGCGGGTGACGGTCAACTTGGCGGAAAGCCCGCTGACCTGGCTGCATTCCCGCGGGCACTTGAGCGATGCGCAGCTGGCGGCGGGCGAATGTCTGCGCCGCGATTTCGAACGCGCGCAACTGGCTCCGGGGGTGACCATGCGCTGGGACGCGGTGCGGATCGCCGGCACGGGCGGCGAGCGTGGCCTCAACCCAACCGAGCGCCAATTGGCTGCCCGCCAACGGTTCGATGGCGCGCTGGCGGCTGCGGGCAAGGACCTGGCGGATATCCTCTGGCGGGTGGTCTGCGCCGGGGAGACACTACCCGGGGCGGAGCGCGCGCTGGCCTGGCCGGTGCGCAGCGGCAAGCTGGTGTTGCGGATTGCCCTCGATCGGGTCGCCGGGTTCTACCGGATCGGTTAGCCTTCGACCTGTTCGGCCAGTTCGAGCCAGCGCTCCTCGGCGGCGTCCTTGGCCGCGCGGGCTGCGTCGATGGCCTTGGTCAGGGCGGCGAATTTCGCGGGGTCGCGCGTGTAGAGTGCCGGATCGGCCAATGCCGCTTCATCGCGGGCGATCTGGGCCAGCAGTTCTTCAATTCGGCCCGGCAGCAGATCGTAATCGCGCTGGTCCTTGTAGGACAGCTTGGCCTTCTTCGGCGGGGGCGGTGGCGCAGCGGGCGCAGGATCCGTCGCCGGCTTGTTCGCCCGAACCGGCACGACCCGCCGGGTCCGCTGCTTTTCCCAGTCGGCATAGCCGCCAGCGACGATATCGACCTTGCCGCTTCCGTCGAGCCCAAGGGTTATCGTCACCGTCCGGTCGAGAAAATCACGGTCATGGCTGACGATCAGTACCGTGCCGTCATAATCCGCGATCACTTCCTGCAGCAGGTCGAGCGTTTCCAGATCCAGGTCGTTGGTCGGCTCGTCGAGCACGAGCAGGTTCGAGAATCGGGCGAATTCGCGCGCCAGCAGCAGCCGCGAGCGTTCGCCGCCGGACAGCGTGCCGACCCGCGCATCGGTGAGGCCAGGGTCGAACAGGAAGTCCTTGAGGTAACCCTGGATATGCTTGCGCACCCCGCGTACATCGATCCAGTCGCCGCCTTCAGCCAGCACGTCGCGGACCCGCTTTTCGGGCGACATCAGGCTGCGTTGCTGGTCGATCAGCACCCCTTGCAGCGTCTTGGCCCGGGTGACGGTGCCGGTGTCTGGCTCAAGCTCGCCCGTCAGCAGCTTCAGCAATGTGGTCTTGCCCGCGCCGTTCGAGCCAACGATCCCGATCCGGTCACCACGCGTGATCCGCAGGGTAAAGTCCTTGATGATCGGGCGGTCGCCAAAGCTCTTGCCGACCTTGTCGGCCACGATGACGGCCTTGGATTTGGCATCGTCCACTGCCAGCCCAAGTTTGGCGGTGCCCTGCGGAGTGAGCATGGCGGCCCGCTGCGCGCGCATTTCCCAAAGCTTTTCCAGCCGCCCCTGGTTGCGCTTGCGCCGCGCCGTGACGCCGCGTTCCAGCCAGTGCGCCTCGATCTTCAGCTTGGCGTCCAGCTTGTCCGCCGCGCGGGCTTCCTCGGCATAGACCTGCTCCATCCAGGCCTCATAGCCGCCAAAGCCGATCTCCTTGCGGCGCAGGCTGCCGCGGTCGATCCAGATCGTGGCCTTGGTCAGCCGCTCCAGAAAGGTACGGTCATGGCTGATCACCACGAAGGCGCCGGTGTAGCGACTCAGCCAGCTTTCCAGCCAGTCGATCGCGGTGATGTCGAGGTGGTTGGTCGGTTCATCCAGCAGCAGCAGGGCGGGTTCGCTGGCGAGCGCGCGGGCGAGGGCCGCACGGCGCCGTTCCCCGCCGCTGGCACTGTCCGACTTGCGGCTCATGTCGATGCCAAGCTGGCCGGCGATCGCCTCCACCTCGTGGCGGGGCGGCGCATCCTTGCCGTGCAGGGCAAAGTCCATCAGCGTGTCATAGCCGGTGAAAAACGGGTCCTGCTCCAGCGTGACGATCCGCGTGCCCGGTTGGATCGAGCGCTTGCCCTTGTCAGCCTCGACCTCACCCGAGATCAGCTTCAGTAGGGTGGTCTTGCCCGCGCCATTGCGGCCGATCAGCGCCAGCCGGTCACGCGGGCCGATGTGCAGGTCAAGATCGCGGAACAGCCAGCCGTTGCCTTGTTGCAGGCCCAGGGCTTCCCAGGAAAGGATCGGTGCGGCGGCCATGACCGGCGCGCCCTAGCGGGTGAGGCAGAGCGTTGACAAGCACGGATCGGGTGCGGATGAGGGGCCATGCGTACAGTCTGGCTCAACGGCGAGTTCCTGCCCGAAACCGAAGCAAAGGTGCCGATCTTCGATCGCGGCCTGCTTTTCGCGCAAGGTGTCTATGAAGTGACCCCGGTGATCGACGGGCATTTCCGCAATTGGCCACACCATGCCGCGCGGCTGGGGCGCTCGATGGAACTGGCTCGGATCGCTGACAATACCGACTGGCCGCCGATCCTGAACGAGCTGATCCGGCGAAACGCGCTGACCGAGGGGCGGATCTACCTGCAGGTGACTGGCGGTGCACCGACAGATCGGGACTTCCTTTCGCCGCTACCGCCGGTGCCAGCCACCCGCTTTGCCTTCACCCAGGCAGCGCCAGTGGTGGATCAGCCCAAGGCGCTTGAAGGGCTGCGCGTCATTCTCCACCCCGAAGGGCGCTGGGCGCTGCGCTCGGCGAAGACCACGCAATTGCTTTACGCCGTGCTGGCGAAGGAGGTGTCGCGCGACGCTGGCGTGGACGATGCCTGGCTGGTCGACAATGGCATGGTCACCGAGGGGACCAGCGCCAATGCCCATATCATCGACAGCCGCGGCGTATTGGTTTCACACCCGGTCGATCATGGGGTGCTGCCGGGTATCTCGCGCCTTTCGGTCCTGCCACTGGCGCAGGACATGGGTCTGGCGATCGAGGAACGGGCCTTCTCGGTTGAAGAGCTGTTTGCGGCACGCGAAGCCTTTGTGACCAGCGCGACGACGGTGGTCATGCCGGTGGTCGAAGTCGATGGCCGCAAGATCGGCGATGGCCGGCCGGGTGCGCTGACCGCCGAGCTGCGCAAGCGTTATGTCGAGCGTCTGCGCAACTCGTGACCTATTCACTGTCCGTTCAATCCCGGCGAGTTAGGTGCACCGACATGATCCGTACTGTTCTTGCCATTGCCCTTGTGGCCAGCGTTCCCGCAGCACCTGCTTTTGCCAGCCAGGGCGACGAAGCCGGTATGGCCCGCAAGGACCTGCGCGCCGGCAATGTCCGCCCCTTGCGTGAGATTGAGCGCCGCGTTCTGCCGATGATGGCCGGGGCGCAGTACCTGGGCCCGGAATATGATCCGGCCGCCTATACCTATCGCCTCAAGTTCATTCGCGACGGCCGCGTCCTGTTTGTCGACGTAGACGCGCGCTCCGGCGAAGTTCTGCGGCAATCCCGCTAGCTTGACGCCGCTGACTGCGGCAAGCAGAACAGCATTTCACAACAGGGAATTTTGCGATGCGCATCCTGATCGTCGAGGACGAACCGACCCTTGGCAAGCAGCTCAAGTCCACACTGGAGGCAACCGGCTATGCGGTTGATCTTTCGACCGATGGCGAGGACGGGCACTTCATGGGCTCGACCGAGGAATACGATGCCGTCATCCTCGACCTTGGCTTGCCCGAGATTGACGGGCTGACCGTGCTGGGCATGTGGCGCAAGGAAGGCCGCAAGTTCCCGGTCCTGGTGCTGACCGCGCGCGATAGCTGGTCGGACAAGGTGGCGGGCCTTGATGCCGGGGCCGACGATTACCTGGCCAAGCCGTTCCAGACCGAGGAGCTGATCGCCCGCCTGCGCGCGCTGATCCGCCGTGCCTCGGGCAATACCAGCAGCGAGCTGACCGCCGGCGACGTGCGGCTGGATACCCGCTCGGGCCGGGTCACGCTGAACGGCGAGCCGGTCAAGTTGACGGCGCAGGAGTACAAGCTGCTGTCCTATCTGCTGCATCACAAGGGCAAGGTGGTCAGCCGGACCGAGTTGATCGAGCATATCTACGATCAGGACTTTGACCGCGATTCGAACACGATCGAGGTTTTCGTCACCCGCATCCGCAAAAAGCTGGGCGCCGACGTGATCACCACGATCCGCGGCCTGGGCTACAGCCTCGACGATCCGGCCGAAGGCAGCCGCGGCTAAGCAACGATGACAGCGGGCGATACTTCCGCGCGAAACCTCGCGCATACGGGGTCGCTTTCGCGCCGGATGATGCTGATTGCGGCAGGGTGGATTGTCATCCTGCTCTCGCTTGGCGGGTTTGCGCTTGATCGGACGCTGACCGGCTTGGTCAGCCGCAATTTCGACGAACAGCTCGAAAACGTCATGAACGCGATGATCGCCTCGGCCGAGATCGGGCCGGATGGCGAGGTGTTCTTCAACCGACCGCTTGGTGACCAGCGCTTCCTGGAACCGAACAGCGGGCGTTATTGGCTGGTGACAGGCCAGGGGCACGAGAACTTCCCCTCGCGCTCGTTGTGGGACCGCAGCCTTGAACTGAAGCACGATCACTTCGACAAGGCCGCGCATCTTTACGACAACTTCCAGTACCCTGACGAACCGCTGCGGGTCATTGAGCGCTCGGTAATTTTGCCGGACAGTGGAACGCGCTGGAAATTCGCCGTTGCCGCCAGCCGCGAAGACCTGGACCAGCAGATCAGCCGGATCAGGTCGATTTTGATCTGGAGCTTCCTTGTGCTCGGCCTCGGGCTGTTCCTGATGGCAGTGCTGCAAACCTGGTACGGCCTGGGACCGCTGCGCCGGGTGCGGTTGGCGATCCAGCACTTGCGCGCAACGGGACAGAACCGGCTGACCGAGCCGCTGCCGCTGGAAGTGCAGCCGCTGGTGCAGGAACTGAACGCTTTGCTGGCCCATTCCGAAAAGCAGGCCGAAGAAGCCCGAACCCATGCCGGTAACCTGGCGCATGCACTCAAGACACCGCTGACCGTGGTGATGAACGCGGCGACGGCCAAGGCGCCGGACCTCTCCGATACGGTCATCCGCGAGGCGGCGGTGATGCGGCGGCAGGTCGATCACCATCTGGCGCGGGCCCGCGCGGTCGGGCGCCGCGCGGTCGGCCTGAGCCGCGCCTCGGTGTCCGAAAGCGCCGAGGCCGTGCTGCGCGCCGTGACCCGGCTTTACGAGAAGACCCGCTTTGATCTTGATGGGAACCGTTCTGCCGAAGTCGCGATCGAACGACAGGACCTGGACGAAATTCTCGGCAACCTGATCGAGAATGCCGCCAAGTACGGCGGCGGCTCGGTCTTTGTGACGATCGATCCGACCGCCGAGCCGGATTGGTGCGAAATCTGGGTAGAAGACGACGGTCTCGGGATTCCCGAGGAGGAACGCACCCGCATCTTCGACCGCGGGGCGCGGCTGGATACCAGCAAGCCAGGGACGGGCCTGGGCCTCGCCATCGTCCGCGACGTTGCCGAAATCTATGGTGGCAGTGTTACACTGGAAGAGAGCGAGGACCTGGGCGGCCTGCTGGTGAAGCTGCGTCTGCCGCGGGCGGCCAAGCCAGCCTGATTACTTCGCCTGGGCCGCCTGTTCATGATGGCGGATCACTTCCTGGATGATGAAGCGCAGGAACTTCTCCGAGAATTCCGGATCAAGATTGGCCTCTACTGCCAGTTGCCGCAACCTGGCGATCTGCCGTTCCTCGCGGTTTGGGTCCGAAGCAGGCAACGCGTGTTGCGCCTTGTAGGTGCCAACCGCCTTGGTAATGCGGAACCGCTCCGCCAGGATGTGAATCAAGGCCGCGTCGATGTTATCGATCGAGGCGCGGTAGCCGGCGAGGACGGGATCGGGTTCGGACATATTCGGTGCGCTAGCATGCAGTTTTGCGAAAGGCTATTGCTGCGATTGCACTTGCCGATGGGCGGGCACCCTCGCTAGGGCGCAGCGTAATGAGCGCCGACATTATCCCGCTGCGCAAGCGCGCGACCGAACCGTCCCTGGGCCCGATCCTGGCGCTGACCGCCGAAGGCATGAACGCAGTCAACGCGGTGATCCTTGACCGGATGCAGAGCCGCATCCCGCTGATCCCCACTCTGGCCGGGCACCTGATCGCCGGCGGCGGCAAGCGGATGCGGCCGATGCTGACCCTCGCCGGGGCGGCACTGTGCGATTACCACGGCACACGTCATCACAAGCTGGCGGCGGCCGTGGAGTTCATCCACACTGCGACGCTGCTGCACGACGACGTCGTCGATGGTTCTGAGCTGCGACGCGGCAAATCCACCGCCAATATCGTCTTCGGCAATCCGGCGACAGTTCTTGTGGGTGACTTCCTGTTCACCCGCTCGTTCGAACTGATGGTCGAGGATGGCAGTCTCAAGGTCCTGAAGATCCTGTCCAACGCCAGCTCGGTCATTTCCGAGGGCGAAGTCGATCAGCTCACTGCCCAGCGCCAGATCGAAACCAGCGAAGAGCGTTACCTCTCGATCATTGGCTCGAAGACTGCTGCGTTGTTTGCCGCTGCTACCCGCATCGCCGCCGTGGTCGCCGAGCGCAGCGAAGCGGATGAGCGGGCGCTGGAAGATTACGGTCGCAACCTGGGGATTGCCTTCCAGCTGGTCGATGATGCGATGGATTACGATTCCGAAGCCGGCGAAATGGGCAAGGGCAAGGGCGACGATTTCCGTGAGGGCAAGATGACCCTGCCGGTAATCCTGGCCTATGCCCGCGGTTCGGATGAAGAACGGCGGTTCTGGCAGGATGCGATCCAGGGACACCGTAGTTCGGATGCCGACCTGGCTCATGCGATCACCTTGATCGCCAAGCATGACACGGTCAGCGCCACGCGGGAACGGGCCCGTCACTTCGCCCAGCGGGCGATCGATGCCATTGCCGGTTTCCCGGCCAGTGCCGCCCATGCTGCCATGATCGAAGCGGCCGAATTCGCTGTGGCGCGGCGCTTCTGAAAAGGTTGCTTTCGCACCCTTCTGCGCTTGGTCGCGCGCTATCCACAAGTGGCCGGATTCTGCCCCGCAGCAGCGATGAGCCGTGCTCCAAATTTAGACCAATTTAACCATCCAAGCCGAGGTTGAGACTCGCTTTGGGGGCCGATGTTGTTTCACTCAACTGAGGTCGTGATCATGTTTGAATATTCCAATTCCCGCCCGGTTCGGATCGTGGGTCCGAGCCACGAAGTGCTGACTCAGGAAACGCTTCCGCCGCGCCACACCACACGTTGGGTTGCCAGCCGCAAGGCACAGGTGGTCGCGGCGGTGAAGTCCGGCCTGCTGACGCTGGACGAGGCGCTGGAGCGCTACAGCCTGTCACTCGCCGAGTACTACAGCTGGCAGGATGCGATGGATCGGTCCGGCGTCGCGGGCTTGCGCGTGGCGGCAGTGCAGAGCGATCGCACCGCCCGCCGCAGCCGGATGCTGCTGAACTCCTGACCAGCACCCGCGCTTGACGCTATGGCGGCTTGCCCGCCATGGCGTCTGGCGTGAGCACACTGCCGATCCATGCCGTCTTGCCGGACCTGCTGGCTGCGCTGCGCGCGCAGTCGGCAGCCGTGCTGATCGCACCGCCAGGGGCAGGGAAGACGACTGCGGTCGCCCCGACGCTGTTGTCAGAGTATTGGTGTACCGGCAGCGTCATCGTCCTGTCGCCGCGCCGCGTGGCGGCCCGCGCTGCTGCCGAGCGCATGGCTGAACTGATGGGTGAGCCGGTCGGACAGACGGTAGGCTACTTGACTCGGCTCGACAGCAAGCGTTCCGCCAAGACCCGCGTACTGGTGATGACCGAGGCGATCTTTGTCTCGACCTTGCTGGGTGATCCCGAACTGGCCGGGGTCTCGGCCATCCTGTTTGACGAGGCTCATGAGCGGCACCTGGATAGCGATCTGGGCCTTGCCCTGGCGATTGAGAGCCAGGCCGTGCTGCGTGAGGATCTGCGGCTGGTCGTGATGTCGGCCACACTTGATGGCGCGCGTTTTGCCAGCCTGCTCGGCGATGCTCCTGTCATCGAAAGTGAAGGCAAGGCCTGGCCGCTGACCATCCGCTGGTTGGGCGCCCGGCCGGAACTGCGGCTGGACGAGGCCATGGCTAGCGCGATCCTGACAGCCTGGCGCGAGGAGGCCGGCGATGTGCTGGCATTCTTGCCCGGCGTTGGCGAAATCGAACGGACGCGCGAGCGGTTGGTCCAGCGCTTGCCGGACGTACCGGTCCTGCCGCTGCATGGACAGTGCGAGCCGGCGGCACAGCGGGCCGCCATACGTCGTGACCCGGATGGGAGGCGAAGGATCGTGCTGGCCACGGCAATTGCGGAAACATCGTTGACGCTCGACGGCGTGTCCGTTGTCGTCGATGCTGGCCTGTCGCGCCGGGCGGAATTTGACAAGGCGGCTGGGGTCACGCGCCTTGTCACCCATCGGGCTTCGCAGGCCGCCGCCGCGCAGCGTGCCGGCCGAGCGGCTCGGCAAGGGCCGGGAGTCGCCTACCGCCTGTGGGAAGAGGCGGCCCATGCCGGACGACCGGCATTCGAGCCGCCGGAGATATTGACCAGCGATCTTGCACCGCTGCTGCTGACCCTTTCGCAATGGGGTGCCGCAAATGTGCCGGACATGGCCTGGCTGGATCCACCGCCAGCTGCAGCATTGGCTGCGGCAAGGGCCAGCTTGCAAGCGCTTGGCGCGCTCGATGATAGCGGTGCGATCACCGCGCATGGCCGCAATATGGCAAGCCTGCCGATGGCGCCTGGCCTGGCGCATATGCTGCTCTATGCTGCGCAGCACGGCGCGGCCGAAGCGGCAGCGCAGCTTGCGCTCCTGTTGCAGGAGCGCGGCCTTGGCGGGCGCGGGGAAGATCTCGCCTTGCGGCTTGATTGCTGGAATGGTGATCGCTCGGCCCGCGCCGAGGCTTCACGGCAGCTCGCCCGGCGCTGGGCTGACCGGGCCAGCAAGCTCGTCACTGCTGACCATAAGGATGATCCGCCGCTGGCAGTCCTGCTGGCCGAGGCTTTTCCCGACAACCTGGCAAAGCGCCGCGATGCAGGCGGGGAGGATTGGCTGACAGCCGGCGGCCGCGGTCTGCGGCTCGATCCAGCATCATCGTTGGCGCGGGCAGAGTGGCTGGCGGTTGGCGATGCCCAGGGCGAGGCCAAGGGCGCGCGGATAACCGGTGCCATCGCGCTGAGCGAGGCCGAAGTGCAGCGCTGGCTGTCGCATCGGATTGAGCGGCGCGGCGTGCTGCGCTGGGTTGCGGATGAAAAGCGCGTCGAGGCCCTGCTCGAGTCGCGGCTGGGGGCCATTTCGCTCGCCCGCGGCTCCGATCCTGCGCCGGACCCGGCGGCGATCCGCGCATTCCTGATCGACCGGATCCGCGTCGATGGGCTTGATCTGGTGCCATTCGGCAAGGCCAGCCTTGCCCTGCTGAAGCGCGCACGGTTCGCCGGGATCGCGGCCCTGGGCGAAGCCGAACTGCTCGAAGACCTCGATACCTGGCTCGGGCCTTTGCTGGGGCGGCGGCTTGATGGTCTGGACCCGGCTAAGCTGCATGAAGCGCTGCGGGCGCGGCTGGACTTTCCGGCGCAGCAGGCGCTCGACAAGCTGGCCCCGGCGCAGTTCGCCTCACCAGCCGGAACCAGCCACGCGATTGACTATGACGATCCGGGTGGCCCGTCGGTGGAAGTGCGGGTCCAGGCGCTGTTCGGATTGGACCGGCACCCGACCTTCGGTCAGCCGGCGCAGCCGCTGCTGCTCAAGCTGACTGACCCCGGCGGCAAGCCACTCCAGACCACGCGTGACCTACCCGGTTTCTGGCGCGGATCGTGGAAGGACGTGCAGCGCGACATGAAGGGGCGCTACCCGAAACACCGCTGGCCCGATGCACCCTGGTCCGAGGATCCCAGTCTCAAGACGAAAAACGCCTTCGAAGCTTCGCGCCGCTCTTGATTCCGGCAGCGATTCGCCCGAAAGCGCCAGCATGCCAGCACGTATCTATCAACGCCCCAAGAACGCCATGCAGTCGGGCAAGGCCCTGCTGGACCAGTGGATCCTCGATTTCGCCCCGGCCGAGGCGCGCAAGCCCGATCCGCTGATGGGCTGGTCGGGCTCGGGCGATACCCAGACGCAGGTGCAGCTCAAGTTCGCGACCATGGCAGAAGCCCAGGCCTATGCCGCCAAGCACGGCATTGCCGCGACGGTCCATGCAACCCCACCGCGCCGCCTCAAGCTGCAGAGCTACGCCGACAATTTCCGCTGATCCCGTTCATGCCGCGTTCGGGTTTTCGGCCCGATGATGAACGTGTGACAGGGGAGCGCCAGCATGAAGACCGTATCCGCTAGCAGCATTGTCGTTGCTCTGATGCTGGCTGTCAGCGCCCCAGCCTATGCGCAGGAGGCGCCCAAGCCGGTCATTACTGCTGAACTGGTTGCGAAGCTTTGCCCGGTTACTGGCATGCCCGGACTGAAGCTGGGTGCGACCCGTAAGGAGCAGCCGCCGGAACTGCTCGGCAGTTTGCGCCGTCTGCCAGACGGCTTTGCGCCGTTCACCGAAGCCGAGCTCGAAACGACCGCTTGGTCGGGCCGGGTCGCCGCGATTACCTATCGCGCAGCAAGCCCGGACGGCGACGTCAATGAGCAACTGCTGTATGATTTTGACGATACGATGCAGGCAGCCGGTTGGGGCGGGACGGTCACAGACGGGACGATCTCGCCGCTTTCAGCGTTCGGGGGAAGGACGCCGGAGCGTGCGGTAGAAGGCGCCGATGGTAAGCGAATGCTGCTATTGGAATTCGCGGCTGATGGAGCGTTGGCCCTGCGCTGCGGCGATCCGGCTCTCTTGGAGCAAAGCCGGCGCGAGCTGGACGGAACGCTTGAGCCGGGCACACCGCGCCCTGTTGCCCCGCCTTATGATCCGTCGCTGCGATTGCCCGATGCCGCCGCTTGCCGGTCTGTCGCGGTTCAGGAGGCCATAGTTGACCGAGACAAGTTCGACGAAGCCGCGCCGGAAATGTTGCCATTTCTGGCCGCAGCGATGCAGGAAGCTGATCGAAGCTTCTTCGGCAAGCGGCTGATGACCTGGCTGGAATGGAAGCTGTTGGGCTCGACCAAGGTCACCGACGACGGGCTCATGACGATCAAAGAGAAGGCCGCAAAAGCCGATATCGATGCCGAGATGACGCGGATGATGCAGTTCCTGGCTCTCGGCGGAGAACTGTCAAAGGCCCGTGAAGCCGGCGACAAGTTCGCCAGTTGCGATGCCTTGCGCCGATTGATGGCCTTTGAGTACCAGGGGCACCAGGCCAAATGGGCCTACTGGGAGCGCGTCAATGCGGCATTGGAAGCCGAAGCAAAGCGGCGGGGGATTACGCTGGATTGAGTAAGCGGGGCCGCCATTCGCCAGGGTCGCGCTGTTGACGTCCGGCGGCCTCCGCAACAGTCAGCCCAAGGACTGACCGTTTCTCCACCCTCTAGAAGGCTGCTCTTTTTCTGGATAACCCGATTCGCCTGTCAAAGACTTGCGTAAACGCGACAAGGTCGTCATAGGACCGCCCGGGAGTCGGTCGGACGCTTGCGTCCGCCAACCTGGTCAGGTCCGGAAGGAAGCAGCCACAACGGGTTGCGGCGGGTCGGCCGGCTCCTTTTCCCCCTTCGACAAATCGAGCGTCAGCGCCTACCAAGGGCGCAATGGACGATTCACCCGATATCTTTGCCGATGAGCCTGAAGAGGATGGCCCCAGCGCTGCCGAGCTGGAGGCTGCGGGTCAGGAATCGATGTTCGGTGGACCAGAGCCGACACCGGCGCCAATGGCGGCGCCTGCCGTCCCAGCTGCCCAGACCCAACCCTATCGGGTCCTCGCCCGCAAGTACCGCTCGCAGACCTTTGCCGAGCTGATCGGCCAGGATGCCATGGTCCAGACCCTGGCTAATGCGATCCGGCGCGATCGGCTGGCTCACGCCTTCCTGATGACCGGCATCCGCGGGGTCGGGAAAACCTCGACTGCCCGCCTGATCGCAAAGGCGCTCAACTGCGTCGGACCGGACGGGCAGGGCGGGCCGACGATTGATCCTTGCGGCCAGTGCGAGCCCTGCCTTGCCATTGCCGAAGGCCGCCATATCGATGTGATCGAGATGGACGCCGCCAGCCACACCGGCGTCGACGACGTGCGCGAGATTATCGAGGCGGTACGCTATTCGGCCGTTTCGGCACGCTACAAGATCTACATCATCGACGAAGTCCACATGCTCAGCCGCAACGCGTTCAACGCGCTGCTCAAGACGCTGGAGGAACCGCCGCCGCACGTGAAGTTCCTTTTCGCGACGACCGAGGTGGACAAGCTGCCGGTCACGGTCCTTTCGCGCTGTCAGCGGTTTGACCTGAAGCGGATTCCGACCGAACTGCTCGCCAGCCACTTCGCGATGATCTGTGAAAAGGAAGGCGTCGAGGCTGAGGCCGAGGCTCTGTCGATGATCGCTGCCGCGGCTGACGGATCGGTTCGCGATGGCCTGTCGATCCTCGATCAGGCGATCGCCCATGCGGATCTGGGCGGTGACGGCATGGTCAGTGCTGCCCAGGTCCAGGAAATGCTGGGCCTGGCTGACAAGACTGCCCAGCAGCGGCTGTTCGCGGCGTTGATCGGCGCGGATGCAGCGGGACTGCTGGATCTGATCGATCAGCAATTTGCGCTGGGGGTTGAGCCGCCAGCACTACTGCGCGGCGCGCTGGAACTGACGCACCGGGTAACCCTGGCGCAGTTGGGGTGCGACGAATCCTCGTTTTCTGAAGAGGAGCGGGCGGCTGTCAGCGAATGGGCACAGCGCCTTTCCGCCGGGCAGCTCCACCGGCTGTGGCAGTTGCTGCTGAAAGGGCACGAAGAGGTCAAGACCGCGCCGGATCCGCTGGTAGCCGCGCGGATGGCGCTGCTGCGGGTGCTGCATGCTGCCGACCTGCCGGACCCGGGCACGCTTGCCAAACATCTTGAGACCGCGCTTGCCAATGCTCCTCGCGCTGAAGGCACAACCGCTGCACCAGCCGCGTCGGCGCCCGTGGCCAATCTCGGCTGGGAGCAGCTGATCGAAACGGTCGACCGCTCGGGCCAGCTCCGGGTTGCGCAGGTCATGCGCGACTGGGTGCGGGTGATTGCCCTGACGCCAAGCGAGCTGACCTATTCCGTCGCCCCTGGCTATCCGGGTGACCTTGGCCCGGAGCTGCGCGATGCGCTGCTGCGTGCGACCGGCGAACGCTGGACCGTGCAGCGCGGCGAAGGTGACGGAGCGCCAACCCTGCGTGAACAAGCCGAGGCGGAAAAGGCTGCCGCGGACGAGCTGCTGCGCCGCCACCCGTTGGTCGAGGCGGCTCTTGCGGCCTTCCCCCAGGCAGAAATTGTTGATGAAAGCCCCGATGCCCGCGTCGCGAGCATGGGCAGCAAGTGGAGAAACTGACGTGAAGTCGATGGAAGAGATGCTCAAGGCCGCTCAGCAAGCCGCCGAGACCATCCAGAAGCAGATGACCGAAAGCCAGACCAAGCTCGACGGGATCGAGGTTGAGGGGCGTGCCGGGGGCGGGCTGGTTACCATCCGCGCTTCAGCAAAGGGCCGCATCATCGGCGTCAACATCGATGACAGCCTGCTGAAGCCCGAGGAAAAGGGCATCCTTGAGGACCTGATCGCCGCAGCCTTCAACGATGCACGCGCCAAGGCCGACGAGGTTGCCGGTCAGGAAATGGCCCGGATGCAGTCCGGCATGGGCCTGCCGCCAGGGTTCAAGCTGCCGGGGATGTAAGGTTGGCCGGCGCGCCAGTCAGCGCGCCGGTTCCTTAGGCGCGGTCGATACAGAAGATTTGATAGGGTCTGGATAGACCATACTGGGTGAACCAGCCGCACCAGTTGAACAACACGTCTCTGCTCCCATGATAAGCTGGGAAATCGGGTCTATTTGCTGACGCTGCAACTGAGGCAGTTAGGATAGTTACGGCGAGAATGATTTTTGTAAATCGCATCGATCTCTCTCCGGCATAGTGGAACGATAAGGATGCAACTATTCACTGAGCATATAGAATTTATATGATATAGGTGATATACTTAGCTATCATTTGGATTAATTTAGAAATTGACGTTGGATGAGAATCATTTAACGCGCTGGTTCGATCTTCTTGCCACCCTTGATCACGGCCGCCGGCTTTTCCAGCACGCGGACATTGCTCAGCGGGTCACCCTCGACCGCGACCATATCGGCAAAGCGGCCAGCCGCGATCTGGCCGACATCGCCTTCCTTGCCCAGCGCCTGTGAGGCAGTGACCGTCGCCGCGCGGATCGCGTCGAGCGGGGTCATCCCGTATTGCACCATGGTCGCGAACTGCTTGCCGGCCTGGCCGTGGGGCATGACCCCGGCATCCGACCCGAACACCATCTTCACGCCAGCCTTGAACGCCTTGCGGAAGTTGTCGCGCTGAATCTGCGCGACTTCGCGGTCCTTGCGCAGGTTGTCCTCCAGCACGCCGTTCTTTTTGCCTTCGGCCTGGGTGTACTCGGTATTGTAAATGTCCATGCTGAAATAGACCGGCTTGGCCCGCGCGGCGGCCAGCTTAATCCCTTCATCGTCAACCAGGCTGACGTGCTCGATCGTGTCGATCCCGGCCTTGATGGCGGCCTTGATACCCGCCGCACCGTGGGCATGGGCGGCAACGCGCAGGCCCCACATCTCGGCCTCGTCGACTATCGCCTTGAGTTCGGCTTCATGCAGTTGCTGCTGGCCCGGTTCGGTGTTGCGGCTGAAGACGCCGCCCGTGGCGCAGACCTTGATTACTTCGGCGCCGAACTTGCGCTGGCGGCGGACCTGGTGGCGCAGCTCTTCCTCGCCATCGCCTACGCCTTCTTCCTTTTTCGCCTTTTCGAGCGAGGGCGGCAGGAAGGTGGAATCGCAGTGCCCGCCGGTTGCGCCGAGCGCATAGCCTGCCGGCACGATCCGCGGCCCGATCGCATAGCCATTGTTGATCGCCTGCTTCAGCCCGATGTCGTTGCGATTGCCCGAACCGACATTGCGCACAGTCGTGAACCCGGCATCGAGCATCGCCCGGGCATTGCCGACAGCGGTCATGGCAAAGAAGCTGTCGGTAAATTCCAGCCCGCGATAGCCGCCGATGTCGGCCGGGCCATCAAGGTGGACGTGCATGTCGATAAAGCCGGGAACCAGGGTCTTGCCCGACAAGTCGATCCGCTCGACATCGGCGGACAGGCGGATTGCGCGCGCATCGGCAATCTGGGTGATACGACCGGCATCGTCGACGAAGATCGCCGGATATTCTACATAGCTGCCCTTCGCGACGTCGAGATAGCGGTCGGCCGTGATCACAACCGGCTTGGCCAGCAGTGGAGCCGACAGCGCGGCGGCGGCGATCGACAGGGAAAGGGCAAGGCGCTTCATCGGCGGTATCTCCTGAAACAGTCAGGCCGTGATGCTGCTTTCGTGAGTCAAAGGCAATCCCGCGCCGTCCACAGGCCTGAGAGCGGCGCCCATTGCACCGTCACGGGGGCGTCCCCATATCTCGCGTCAAGACCGGGATTCACCCGGATGGCGCCCCAGGGCGCCGGATGATTTGATGGATAGTACCATGCAACTGCTCCCCCTTCTGCCCCTGCGCGATATTGTCGTGTTTCCCGGCATGGTCGTGCCGCTGTTCGTCGGTCGCGAGAAATCGGTCGCGGCGCTGGAAGCGGCCATGGCGGGTGACAAGGATATCTTCCTGCTCGCTCAGCTTGATCCCGGCTGCGACGATCCCGATGGCGACGATCTGTATGACGTCGGCGTGATCGCCTCGGTGCTGCAATTGCTCAAGCTGCCGGATGGCACGGTCCGCGTGCTGGTCGAAGCACGCGAGCGTGCGCGGCTTGAAGATCTGCGCCTCGAAACCACCAGTTCGGGCGAAATGGCTGTGGCCGGCGTCGAGGCGATGGATCAGCCAGCTGCCAGCGGCAGCGAGGTTGAGGCGATGATGCGCTCGGTCGTCGATGCCTTTGCCGAATATGCCAAGCTCAACAAGAAGCTGCCGCAGGATGCGGGCGAGAACCTCGGCGAGATCACCGAACCGTCGCAGCTGGCTGATGCCGTTGCGGCGCATATCCAGACCAAGGTGGCCGACAAGCAGGCCATGCTGAGCGAGATCGATCCGCTCAAGCGGCTGGAGATGGCCCATTCGTTCATGGAAGGCGAGCTGGGCGTGCTGCAGGTTGAGCGCCGCATCCGCGGGCGCGTGAAGCGCCAGATGGAGAAGACCCAGCGCGAATATTACCTCAACGAGCAGCTCAAGGCGATCCAGCAGGAGCTGGGTGGCGATGACGCCGGTGAGGTCAACGAGCTGCAGGAGCTGCAGGACAAGATCGACCGGCTGAAGCTGTCGAAGGAAGCTCGCGCCAAGGCCAATGCCGAGCTCAAGAAGCTGCGCACCATGCAGCCAATGAGCGCTGAGGCGACCGTGATCCGCAATTACCTCGACGTGCTGCTGGGCCTGCCCTGGGGCAAGAAGTCAAAGCTGAAGCGCGATATTCCGGCCGCTCAGGCGATCCTGGACGCCGATCATTACGCTCTGGAAAAGGTCAAGGACCGGATCGTCGAGTATCTCGCAGTCCAGGCCCGCACCAACAAGCTGAAGGGGCCGATTCTTTGCCTCGTCGGCCCTCCGGGCGTCGGCAAGACCAGCCTCGGCAAGTCGATTGCCAAGGCGACCGGGCGGCAGTTCATCCGCCAGTCGCTGGGCGGCGTACGCGATGAGGCCGAAATCCGCGGCCACCGCCGCACCTATATCGGCTCGCTGCCGGGCAAGATCGTCAGCAACTTGCGCAAGGCCGGGACCAGCAATCCGCTGTTCCTGCTCGACGAGATCGACAAGCTGGGCCAGGATTTCCGCGGCGATCCGGCCTCGGCGCTGCTCGAAGTGCTCGATCCCGAACAGAACGCCAAGTTCCAGGACCACTACCTCGAGCTGGATTACGACCTGTCGGACGTCATGTTCGTCTGCACGGCCAACAGCCTGAACCTGCCGCAGCCGCTGCTTGACCGGATGGAGATCATCCGGCTGGAAGGCTACACCGAGGACGAGAAGGTCGAGATTGCCGAGCGTCACCTGGTGGCCAAGCAGGTCGAGGCCCACGGACTCAAGAAGGGCGAGTTCACACTGGAAAGCGCCGCGCTGCGCGATCTGATCCGTTACTATACCCGCGAGGCCGGGGTGCGCACGCTGGAGCGCGAGATCGCGCGCCTGGCCCGCAAGAGTCTGCGCAAGATCCTTGAGGGCAAGGAGACGTCGGTCACCATTACCCCCGAAAATCTTGGTGAATACGCCGGTGTGCGCAAGTACAAGTTCGGCGAGGCCGAGGAAGAGCATCAGGTAGGTGCCGTCACCGGTCTTGCCTGGACCGAGGTCGGTGGCGAGCTGCTGACCATCGAAAGCGTGACCGTGCCGGGTAAGGGTGCGGTCCGGACGACCGGCAAGCTGGGCGAGGTCATGAACGAATCCGTCCAGGCGGCCTTCAGCTTCGTGCGGGCGCGTTCGCCGGCCTATGGCATCAAGCCCAGCCTGATTGCCCGCAAGGACATCCACATCCACTTGCCCGAAGGGGCGGTGCCCAAGGACGGGCCAAGCGCGGGGATCGGCATGGTCACCTCGATTGTCTCGACCCTGACCGGCATTCCGGTCCGCAAGGACCTTGCCATGACCGGCGAGGTTACCCTGCGCGGGCGGGTTCTGGCGATTGGTGGCCTGAAGGAAAAGCTGCTGGCGGCCCTGCGCGGCGGGATCACCACCGTGCTGATCCCGGAAGAGAACGTGAAGGACCTCGTTGAGCTGCCGGCGAACATCACGGCCGGGCTCGAGATCGTGCCGGTTTCGCATGTCGATCAGGTGCTCGAACGGGCGCTGATTGCCCCGCTCGAGGCGATCGAGTGGACCGAAGTGGACGACCTGGCGAGCCAGCCAAATGCCGCTACGGCCGCCGCGAGTGGAGACCCGCGAACGGCTCATTGAGCGGCCGTTTCGGACGCCGGAGCGATTCGCTGCATCGCAGCATTGCTCCGGATCGTCGCGTTGCGGGACAAAGTAAGCCGGGAATGGCGGGAATCGGTGGATAATCGCCCGATTTCAGGCAGGTTTCGCTTTGACAGTTTCCGGAAAAGCGGCTCAATTCCGCCAGCTTTTCGAGGCGAATCAAACCAGTCATCAATTCCAAAAAAGGTAGGGGGTTATCTCCATGAACAAGAACGACCTGATCGGCGCAGTCGCGGATGCCAGCGGCCTGACCAAGAGCGATGCAACCAAGGCTGTTGAAGGCGTTTTCGACGCCATCACCGGCGCCCTGAAGAGCGGCGACGAAGTTCGCCTCGTTGGCTTCGGCACCTTCTCGGTTGCCAAGCGCAAGGCTTCGACCGGCCGTAACCCGCGCACCGGCGAACCGATGAAGATCAAGGCCTCGGCTCAGCCGAAGTTCAAGGCCGGCAAGGGTCTGAAGGACGCTGTCAACTAAGCAGCGATCCTGACGGCCGCACGCCTCGCGGCCGCCCAGTCCATTGCGCCGCGTCTGCCCTGTGCAGGCGCGGCGCTTGGCTTTTCAGTGCATGGCGAACGCAGCGGGGTGGACGCTTGCCACGACCGCGCCTATATTGCCGGTAATGAAGCGTATCCTTCTTGCCTTGCTCGCTATCATGACGGGCCTTGTCGCGCAGGCCGGTCCTGTCCAGGCGCGCATGAACGGCAGTGCGGATACCGAGATCGGTGTGGCCGATGGCACGCGCGGCTCGGCCCGGCCTACCCAGGCCCAGACGCAGACGATTGATGCGCCGGCGGTCCAGAAAGAACGCCGTGAGCGTCAGGCGACGCGCATTCGCCCGGCGCGTGGTGGGGTCTATATCCCCTCGGTCCTCTATGGTCCCGACCGCGCGCTAGAATAGCGCGCTGTCCTTTCCCGACCCCCTGATCGCGCGCGGCCAAGGCGGCTGCGCGCTTGCCGCTATACCATCGATTTCAGCAGGAATTGCCCTATGCTCGGCGCCATTGCCAAGGCCATTTTCGGTTCGTCCAACGACCGCTACGTCAAGTCGCTCGACAAGATTGTTCGCCAGATCAACGCTTTCGATCCGACGATCGAGGCCCTGACCGACGACGAACTGGCGGCTCAGACCGCCAAGTTCCGCCGCCAGCTGGAAGAGGGCAAGACACTCGAAGAGATCCTGCCCGAAGCCTTCGCCACCGTGCGCGAGGCCGGTAAGCGCCGCATGGGCATGCGCCATTTCGACGTGCAGATGATCGGCGGCATCGTGCTTCACCGCGGCGAAATTGCCGAAATGCGCACCGGTGAAGGCAAGACCCTTGTTGCGACCCTGGCAGTTTATCTGAACGCGCTGGAGGGCAAGGGTGTCCACGTCGTTACGGTCAACGATTACCTGGCCAAGCGCGACGCCGAATGGATGGGCCAGATCTACAAGTTCCTTGGTCTGACCGTCGGCGTGATCGTGCCGAACATGCCCGAGCATGAGCGCCGGGATGCCTATGCCTGTGACATCACCTATGCGACCAACAACGAGCTGGGCTTCGATTACCTGCGCGACAACATGAAGCAGGAGCGGGGCCAGATGGTCCACCGCCCGTTCAATTTCGCGATCGTGGACGAAGTGGACTCGATCTTGATCGACGAAGCGCGCACCCCGCTGATCATTTCCGGCCCGACTGACGACAAGAGCGAGCTCTACATTTCGGTCGACGCGATCATCAAGCAGATCAGCGAAGAGCATTACGAGAAGGACGAGAAGACCAAGAACATCACCCTGACCGAGGATGGGGTGGAATGGGCCGAACGCCAGCTTGAAGCGGCCGGCCTGCTGGTTGGTTCGAACCTCTACGATGTCGAGAACACGCAGGTGGTCCACCACCTTGACCAGAGCCTCAAGGCGAATGTCATGTTCAAGCGCGACATCGATTACATCGTGAAGGACGACAAGGTCGTCATCATCGATGAGTTCACCGGGCGCATGATGGATGGGCGGCGCTGGTCGAACGGCCTGCACCAGGCGGTTGAAGCCAAGGAAGGCGTGCAGATCGAGCCCGAGAACCAGACCATGGCCTCGATCACCTTCCAGAACTACTTCCGGATGTATCCCAAGCTGGCCGGTATGACCGGCACGGCGGCGACCGAAGCGGCCGAATTCTTCGACATCTACCGCATGAACGTGGTGACGATCCCGACCAACGTCCCGGTCCAGCGGATCGACGAGGAAGACGAGTTCTACAAGAACACCGCCGACAAGTTCCAGGCGATCGCCAAGCTGATCCGCGAGAAGAACGAGATCGGCCAGCCAGTGCTGGTTGGCACGGTCTCGATCGAAAAGTCGGAAATGTTGTCGGAATATCTCAAGCAGGAAGGGGTCAAGCACAACGTGCTGAACGCTCGCTTCCACGAGATGGAAGCCCATATCGTTGCCCAGGCCGGGCGCCTGGGGGCGGTCACCATCGCCACCAACATGGCCGGGCGAGGGACCGACATCAAGCTGGGCGGCAATACAGAATTCCTGATCGAGGACGAGCTGAAGGACATGCCGGAAGGGCCAGAGCGCGATGCTGCGGTGGCCCGTATCGAAGCGGCCGTCGAGGCCGAGCGGCAGCAGGTTCTGGCCGCGGGCGGCCTTTGCGTGATCGGCACCGAACGGCACGAAAGCCGGCGCATTGATAACCAGCTGCGCGGCCGTTCGGGCCGTCAGGGTGACCCCGGCCTCAGCAAGTTCTACCTCTGCCTTGAGGATGACCTGCTGCGCATCTTCGGGCCGGACACGCTGTTCTCCAAGATGATGAACTCGAACCTGGCCGATGGCGAGGCGATCGGGTCCAAGTGGCTCTCCAAGGCGATCGAGACCGCCCAGAAGAAGGTCGAGGCGCGCAACTACGATATCCGCAAGCAGGTCGTCGAATACGACAACGTGATGAACGACCAGCGCAAGGTGATCTACGAACAGCGCGCCGACATCATGGATGCTGAGGCGATCGATGACGTTGTGCTCGACATGCGTCACGATTCGATCAATTCGATGGTCGGCACCGCCTGCCCGCCCGGCTCCTACCCCGAACAGTGGGATATCGATGGGCTCCGCCAGAAGATGGTCGAAGTCCTCGGGATCGACATTCCGATCCACGACTGGCTGCAGGAAGACGGGCTTGAGCCCGATGTGATTGAAGAGCGGATCGTCGCCCTGGCTGACGAAAAGGCGGCGGCGAAGGTGGGCGACGATAGCGCGATCTGGCGCCAGGTCGAAAAGCAGGTTCTGCTGGAACGGCTGGATCACTACTGGAAGGAACACCTCGCCACGCTCGACGCATTGCGTCAGGTCGTGTTCCTGCGCGCCTATGCCCAGAAGCAGCCGATCAACGAATACAAGCAGGAAGCCTTCGGCCTGTTCGAGCGCATGCTGGAAGTGATCCGCGAGGATGTAACCCGGATCCTGATGAACAGCGAACTGCGCATGCCCGATCCAGTTGAGCTGCCTGATCTGCCGGACTTCCTGACCAGCCACATCGATCCCTTTACCGGGGAAAATGATGCCATCAGCACCCCGGGTGCTTCCGCCATGATGGGCGCGCTGGGCACAGGCGCGGCGGCAGCGGGCGATCCCTATGCCGCCATGGGCCTGTCGCGCAATGCGCCTTGCCCCTGCGGTTCGGGCGAGAAGTACAAGCACTGCCACGGCGCCGCGGCCTGAGCGTTTAGGGCAGGGGGCTGACGATGCTGGCCTTAGGCTTCTTTGTCACCGCCCTGCTTTACGCCTCCGTCGGGTTTGGCGGCGGCTCGACCTATAGCGCGCTGCTGGCGCTGGCCGGGTTCGATTACCGGCTGCTGCCGATCGTAGCCCTGTGCTGCAATATCGTGGTCGTTAGCGGCAGCACGATTCGCTTTGCGCGCATTGGCCTGGTGCCGTGGCGCGGTGCCTTGACCCTGGCCCTGATCGCCGCGCCGCTGGCATTCCTGGGCGGACTGACGCCAATCAAGGAAGCAACCTTCCTGTTTCTGCTTGGCCTCAGCCTGATTCTGGCCGGGCTGGCGCTGCTCGCGCCGCGCCCCCCTGAAATGGAAGGGCAGCCCACCGCTGCGGCGAAGTGGATGGGCTTTGCCGCAGCGCCGCTCGGTTATCTGGCCGGACTGGTCGGGATTGGCGGGGGGATCTTCCTCGCACCGCTGCTGCATCTGACCCGTTGGAATCGCGCCCGCCAGATTGCGGCGACGGCCAGCCTGTTCATCCTCATCAATTCGCTTGCCGGGCTGGTCGGGCAACTGACCAAGAACGGCCCCGAGCGCTTTGCCGAAGCCCTGGGCGGGGCCTTGCCGCTGCTGCTGGCGGTGATCATTGGCGGCCAGATTGGCAGCCTGCTGGCCCAGCGCCTGCTGCCAGAGAAGGTGATCCGCTGGCTGACCGCCGCGCTCACCATCTGGGCCGGATCGCAACTTCTGCTACGCTGAAAAAGCAAAGGCCCCGCCGGTCTGGCGGGGCCTTGCAATGCCCGGGCGGGGTGGCTCCCCGAGTAGGATTCGAACCTACGGCCAAGTGATTAACAGTCACCTACTCTACCGCTGAGCTATCGGGGAATGCTCCCCCGCCTGCGGGCAGGGGTGCGCCTATAACACCGCAATCGGGTTTGGCAAGCGGGCGAACGCCCTAGAACTGGAATTGTTCGGCGAAGATCCGCTCTTCCAGGCTCTTGCCCGGATCGAACAGCAGTGTCAGCGCCTGGGCCGGCGCAGCGCGGACCTTCACCGCCAGGATATCACGCAGTTCCTTCTGGTCCGCCACGGCCGCGACCGGGCGCTTCTGCGGATCAAGCACGCGGAAGTCGATCTCGTAATGATCGGGCAGAATCGCCCCGCGCCAGCGGCGGGGGCGGAACGGGCTGATCGGGGTCAGCGCGAGCATGCTGGAACCCAGCGGCAGGATCGGGCCGTTCGCGGAGAGGTTGTAGGCCGTCGAACCCGCCGGAGTGGCGACCAGGATCCCGTCACAGGCCAGGTCCGGTACGCGCACCTTGCCGTTGACCGACACCTCAAGCCGCGCCGTCTGGCGGGTTTCGCGCAGCAGCGATACTTCGTTGATCGCGTAGAAGCTTTCCTGCTTGCCGCTGCCAGTCGTCGCCGTCATTTCAAGCGGCGCAACGGCGATCCGGCGGGCGCGGGCAACGCGGTCAGCCAGGGTCCGGTTGCCGCGCGGGTGGTTCATCAGGAAGCCAATGGTGCCCTGATTGATGCCGTAGGCCGGCAGCACCCGCCCGCTATCGAGCATGTGGTGGAGCGTCTGCAGCATGAACCCGTCACCGCCAAGGACGATCACGGCATCGGCCTCGGCTTCGCTGACAAAGTTTTCTCGCTCGCGATAGGCCTCCGCTGCTTCCTGGGCGCGGGGCGTATCGGACGCAAGCAGGGCGAGGCGGGGTGCAGTGCTCATCGGGGCTGTGCATATGGGGCGCCGGGCAGTTTGGCAACGCATAGGCCTGGCAAGGGTTTGGTAGGCTGAAGCTGTTAGGTAACGCGCCCATGGTTCAAGCGCCTGCCACCGATCCTGCACGCGATGCCCTAACCGGCCTGGCCGGGCGCGATGCTGCACGCACGCGGCTGGCCGAATGGCTGGCCGAGGGGGCGCAGGTCCATGCCATGCTGGTAGGGCTGCGCCGGTTCGATGCAGTCAACCTGGCTTATGGCGCAGCGGCCGGCGATGCCGCCCTGGCCGAGATCGCCAACCGGTTGAAACATTTCGCTGGCGATGAGCTGGATGGAGGCTGGCTGGCTGTCCGCAGCGGTGGGGGACAGTTTCTGCTACTCAGCACAGAACCGTGCAGTCGCGAGCGCTGGCAGCTGGTGGCGGCGCAATTGCTCGATGGCCTGGCCCGCCCGATTGCTGCGGCTGGCGGCACGCTGCGCCTGAGCCCGCGCGCGGCCTTGCTGCGAGGACTGGAAGGTGAGGGCGCGGATTCCATGCTGGATCGGCTCGGCCACGCGCTGGAACTGCTGGTGGCGCAGCCCGGTCGGCGATTGGCCTGGGCCGATGGCGAGGGCACCCGCGCCGGACGCAGCGCGGCCCAGCTTGAAGCCGATCTCTTGCAAGCCCTGGACCGCGACGAAATCGAGGTTTTGTTCCAGCCGCAGTATGCCTGCGCGAGCGACCGTCTGATTGGGGCCGAGGCGCTGGCGCGGTGGAACCACCCCACCCTCGGGCGGATCGGTGCGGGTGGCCTATTCGCGATTGCCGAGCGGACGGATCACGTGCCGCAACTGTCGCGCCACATTGCCCGCATCGCGCTGACTGCGGCCACGCGCTGGCCGGGCGACCTGCGACTTTCGCTGAATGTCACGCCCAATGACCTGGCGGCCGGCGATTTTGGCGTGAGCTTTGCCGCACTGGTCAAGGCCAGCCGGTTTCCGGCCTGGCGTCTGACGCTGGAAGTGACCGAGCAGGTCCTGCTGGCTGACGTGGCAGCGGCGGCCACGGCCTTTAACGGGTTGGCCGCGAGCGGGATCAAGTTTGCCTTGGATGACTTCGGTGCCGGCTTCTGCAACTTCCGCTACCTGAAACTGTTGCCGCTCGATTACCTCAAGCTCGATCGTTCGATGATCGAGGGTGTTGCGACCGATCCGCGCGACCTGGCCGTGTTGCGCGCGATCATCGCCATGGCGCGGGCGCTTGGCCTGCAGGTGGTGGTCGAAGGCGTCGAGAACGAGGCGCAGCGATTGCTCGCCGGGGCCGAGGGCTGCTTTGCCTATCAGGGCTTCCTGCGCTCGCCGCCGCTGGCAGCGGGCGCCTTTCTGACCGACGCGATCGCCTAGCGAGCCTTGCGCGCGATTGCGCTGAGGCCCTTGGTCAGCTGGAACAGGCCGTTGAGCCGTGCCGCAGGATCTCCCCAGGCGCGATTGACCACCAGCTTGCTGTCCGGCCGCAGCTTGACCGCGCCATTGAGCCGCTCGGTATAGGCGATCAGTCCGGCCGGATCGATGAACTCGTCGTTGTGGAAGCTGACCAGCGTCCCCTTCGCCCCGACATCGATCTTGGCGATGTTGGCGGCGATCGCCTGCTGCTTGATCTGGATCAGCTTGACCAGGTTCGCCGTCGGCGCGGGCAAGGGCCCGAAGCGGTCGATCATTTCGGCCGAGATTGCCTCGATCTCGTGCGTGTCCTCGGCATCGTTCAGACGGCGATAGAGCGCCATCCGTACCGCCAGGTCCGGCACGTATTCTTCCGGGATCATGATTGGCGCGTCGACTGTGATCTGCGGGGACAAGGCATGGCGTTCCTTGGCCAGGCCCATGTCGCCGGCCTTGGCTGCCAGGATCGCATCCTCCAGCATCGACTG
>Ga0315906_10000845_pt1 | contig 47067 bp, 47 predicted proteins | sample LakEriMetagenome_4_FD_203526 | JGI IMG/M metagenome (GOLD analysis project Ga0315906, IMG submission 203526) | Freshwater fungal communities from buoy surface, Lake Erie, Ohio, United States - Buoy 2 MA122 | ecosystem: Environmental > Aquatic > Freshwater > Lake > Lake biofilm | place: USA...
GTCTTGTGAGTGATTCCTGGGAAAATCCATCCAATTGGAGTTGTGGAGTATTACCTGACTCAACAATGGATGTGGTAATCAGCCCCAATGCCATTACTCAGCCGGTGGTGAAGAGTAATGCCATTTGTAAATCGTTGAGTCAGACTTCCGGAAAGCAAATCAGGATTTCATCCGGGTATAAATTATTTATCCTTGGTAAGAATTGAAATCCTAATTATTCGGCAAGCTTGAATCTCACTCCTATATAAGCTTCTCTTCCTCTCGTAGGTCCCCACACGAATTGAGTATCAAAATAAGGCCCGAACGGATCCTTCCATCCAATGATGGGCTGTTTTTGTCTGAAATCAAAAACATTTTCCACTCCGGCATACCACTCCCATTTTTTCCAGAGGTATGTGAATTGCACATTGGTCAGCATGAAGGGATCGGATTCTTCCGGTCTCTTGTATTCCTCAGGATTCATATCGGTATTGGGAAGTCTTTGTTTACCATACCAGTGCAGGTTGGCGTCAGCATGCCATTTTTTATGTTTAGGAGCAAATGAAAAAGAACCGTTTATCCTGTGATTGGTATTGAAGGGAAGCACATATTTTTTACCTTCTCTTTCCTGATATACATCCAGATAAACATACCCCAGCCTCACGTTCCAATTATTAAAAAAGTTGCAATTGGCTTCTAGCTGAAATCCGGTTGAAACAGATTTTCCTTTGTAGTTTTTAAGAATAGCCTTGGTTGGGTCTGAATCATAGTCGGGAAAAATCTGATTCCGGAAACTGGTATTGTAAAGATCCATGGATACATATCCGTTTATGTTCAGTGTTCTGAATTTTTGTGTGGCATTAAAGCCATAATTGATCGCCTCCTCCGGAGTCAGTTTCTCGGCGAATATGATATCCCTTGAACTGACCAGCATCCCGATATTTTCACTGAAAATATTGGCAGTTCTCCAACCTCGACCAACAGATGCCCTGAGGGTAGCTTTTTCAGTCAAGTCAAACTTCAACAATGACCTTGGACTGAACTGCAGTCCAAAGTCGTTATGGTCGTCCAACCTGGCACCGATTAACCAAAGGAGTTTGTCCTTGACGATATTCAATGATTGTTCTGCAAATACACCCGGTATTTTTTCTGCTTTCAAATAAAGGCTGTCATAAGTTCTACCCAATGCATCGTTTTTGAACTTGATATCTTCATCCAGGTTAAATTGACGATAACTGATTCCGGTCTTGAGTGTATGTCCTTTACCGAAGGCATATTCATATTGAAGATTCAGGTAGTTGTTCGATTGTTCCGCCTTATAATCCGTAGTACCGAAATAGGATTGTTGCTGTTGCATGAGCGTTGATCCAATCAGTAGAATTCGCTTATTCTCGGCAAACCTGAAAGCGCTTCTCAGGGTGACTTCCCCTTGATCAATTTCAACGAACTGACCGTAGGCGTTTTTGGTTCCCCGATCATTCTTATAATTGAAATTCATCTGTCCACCTATCCTCTCCTCGTGCAAATATCTCAGGGATATCTGGCTGCTCCATCCATACTCTTCCTCTTCATTCCCGTATTTCCATTTGCTCCAAAGCTGGTACCTCTTCATTTGGGTGACATCCATGAAGTTATCATCATCCCGATCGATTTTTTTAGCCGGTTGAGTGACGTGTAGGGTAGTGATATTTTTCCATTTGCCTCTTCCGAATCGTAAATAAGCGTTGTATTGACTCTCGCCAAAATTATTGAGGTAGGCGTTCAACAGTAATTTTTCAGAATTGGCCGGATCTTTTGTGATGACATTGATTTGTCCGCTGATACTTTCGAAGCCTTGCAGGACAGAGTTAGCACCTTTGGCTACAAAAATATTTTCTACTAAAGGTCCCGGAATGCTGCTGATTCCGTAGGTATAGGTCAGTCCCTGTATCAGTGGAAATCCATCTATCAAAATCTGATTGTAAATGCCTGACAATCCTAAAATGCGCAACTCTTTGGCGTTGGTGATGATATTGGTAGTTTGAGGCTGTACTGTGGCCTGGGTTTCGAAACAACCTGCCAGATCACAACAGGCGGCTTTGGTAAGCTCCGAGGATGTGATTACTTCGGTTTTGATGGGATCCCTGGAAATATAGGATGAATTGCGATTACCGGTCACTACCACCTCCTTCAATGCATTAGCTGACTTGAGCCTGATTTCAATGAGTCCGACAGAAGCAATCTTTACAGTATCCGTTCTATATCCTGCCGCGCTAATAACCAAAGTGGGTGTAATCCCTTGAGTTAATGGCATTGAAAAATAGCCCGAGTCATCACAAACAGCATTTTGAGCTACTTCAATGACAATAACAGAGGCACCGGGAACGGACCTGCCTTTATCATCCGTAACCCTTCCTTTTAATTGCTGCGCTTCAGTTACTGAAATACCAGTAAGTACAAGCAGAATCAACAAGAAGGAATATATTTTCATAAAATTTTAGCTTCAGAGTTTGAATAGAATGTAAAATTACAGCTGGGTGTCGGCTTTTGCTAACATTATTAAATACTATTTTGTAACCTTTGTTACCCTTTCACCCGCCCTTAATTACCAAATTTGTTCTCTTAAATGAGTCATTATGATAGTATTAGGATATGTTTTAGCCGCCTTGGTAGGCATTTCACTTGGATTGATAGGTAGCGGTGGATCTATCCTTACTGTACCTATTTTAGTATATATCATGGGTGTGGAGCCTATTCATGCCACAGCCTATTCCCTTTTTATTGTTGGAGCGACCGCATTGGTAGGAGGTATTCAAAATGCCATTCATGGAAAGGTTGATTTCAAAACTGTTTTAGTATTCGGTGTTCCTTCCATCGCGGGAGTTTATGCTACAAGAAAATGGCTGATGCCATTGATACCGGAAAACCTTTTTTCTGTTGGTTCATTTGAACTGACGAAGCCGATTGCCCTCATGCTGTTGTTTGCCATTGTCATGATCATGGCGTCAGTGAGCATGATCAGATCCGGCAAAAAATCGGATGTTATCAGCGATGATGTCCCGTTAAAATATAACTATCCCATGATATTGCTCGAGGGCAGTGTGGTGGGTGTATTGACCGGACTGGTAGGCGCGGGCGGCGGATTTTTGATTATTCCTGCCCTGGTATTGCTGGCTAAGATGCCAATGAAGCTTGCAGTAGGAACATCTCTGTTTATCATTGCTGCCAAATCATTAATCGGATTTACGGGCGATCTTCAGGGAAGTATGGAGATTGACTGGTCTTTATTAGGTTTCTTCACCATATCGGCTGTAGGAGGAATATTTGCCGGCATCATGCTTTCAAAAAAGATACCGGGCGATAAACTAAAAAAAGCCTTCGGTTGGTTTGTGCTGCTGATGGGCATTTATATTATTTTTAAAGAGGTACTGAGCCATTGATAAAAGGTCAGATGAAATGAAAGGAAATACAGGCGACACCCCAAAAGATAATTTATTGAATAGTGAGTATTGGGACACACGCTATCGGGAGGGTCAGACAGGGTGGGATCTAAGAGAAGTTTCTCCTCCCATAAAGGCTTATGTGGATCAGTTGATTGATAAAAACATTCGAATACTAATCCCGGGTTGCGGCAGTGGATATGAGGCCCAATACCTTGTTGAAAAAGGGTTTAACGATGTGACTATCATTGATATCGCGCCCACTATCGTTAAGGCAATCAGAGATAAATATCAGAATCCTCATATCATTAAAATCATTGAAGGAGATTTTTTCAGGCATGAGGGCAAATATGATCTCATTTTGGAACAGACCTTTTTTTGCGCTATTGCACCCTCTCGTCGGGCCGAGTATGTAAAAAAGACTCATTCACTTTTATCTGAAGAAGGAAAATTAGCCGGGTTACTGTTCAACAGGACATTCGAGCAGCAGGGGCCACCCTTTGGCGGAAGTATGGATGAGTATCAATCACAATTCTCCGATTATTTCGATATCCTTATCCTGGAACCCTGCTATAACTCCTTTGAAAAGCGGGTAGGTACTGAGTTGTTCATTTTACTTCAAAAGAAAACGGCTGGTTGACAGCGGCGCTCATCCTGACAAATATCAGGGATTTTGAGACCCTCCCGTTGTAATTTTGTAAATCGGAATTTGGCCGGAAACCTGAAATCGAACAAACTACATGGATCTCTTGAATGTAAGGGGCTAAATGCAACAAAAGTTACCGTTTTCAGGTTTTTAACGACCGACATTTGTATCATCAATTCAATAAGAAAATAAAATATAATAACATGAAGGTTGAACAGATTTACACAGGTTGTCTTGCGCAGGGTGCTTACTACATCGTATCAGAAGGAGAAGCCGCCATCATTGATCCATTGAGGGAAACCAGCCCTTATTTGGAGAGGTTGCAGAAAGACGGAGTCAAGCTGAAATATATTTTCGAGACTCATTTTCATGCGGATTTTGTGAGCGGTCATCTGGATCTCAGCAAGAAGACAGGAGCCCCTATCATTTACGGACCCACCGCTAATCCTCAGTTCGATGCCATCATTGCTGAAGATGGCCAGGAGTTCAAACTAGGTAAGATTGTATTTAAGGTATTGCATACCCCGGGTCATACTATGGAGAGTACCACTTATTTATTGAAGGATGAAAATGGGAAAGATCATTGCATTTTCAGCGGTGACACTTTATTCCTTGGGGATGTAGGTCGCCCGGATCTGGCACAGAAGGCGGCACACATGACGCAGGAAGAGCTCGCCGGCATGCTGTACGATAGTCTTACCAACAAGATCATGCCCCTGGCAGATGATGTGATTGTTTATCCCGCGCACGGAGCCGGAAGTGCCTGTGGTAAGAATATGATGAAGGAAACGGTTGACAGCCTGGGTAATCAGAAGAAGATGAATTATGCCCTGAATCAGCCTAATAAAGAGGCTTTTGTCAAATCCGTTACGGCCGGATTACTTCCGCCGCCCGGATATTTCGGAATGAATGTGGCCATGAACAAGTCCGGCTACGAGAGTTTTGAAACCGTGATGAATAACGGAATGAGAGCGCTCTCGGCAGATGAATTTGAGGCAGCGGCAGAGAATACTGAAGCTCTGATTCTGGACACTAGGTCCAATAAGGATTTCTACAAAGGATTTATTCCACAGTCTGTAAACATCGGGCTGGATGGTGATTTCGCACCTTGGGTGGGCGCATTGATTGTGGATGTGAAGCAGCCGATATTGTTGGTTACGGACGAGGGTAAAGAAGAAGAAGCTGTAACCCGTTTGAGTCGTGTTGGGTTTGATAATTTACTCGGGCATCTTAGCGGGGGATTTAAATCCTGGCTGGATGCGGGAAAAGAAGCTGATACGGTAGACCGGATCACAGCTGACCAGTTTGCCAAAAATGTGCAGATTGAAAAAGATAAGGTGATTGATATAAGACGTGAATCAGAATATGCCGCAGAACACGTTGAGGACGCCTATAGTAAACCCTTAGCCTATATTAATGACTGGGTAAAAGATATCAATCCTTCAGAACATTTTTATATTCATTGTGCGGGAGGATACAGGAGTATGATTGCGGCTAGTATTCTTCAAGCCAGAGGTTTCAGAAATTTTACTGAAATAGCGGGAGGATTCAAAGCTATCAGTGAAACACAGGTGCCCCGTACCGACTTTGTATGCCAGAGCAAGGTGATGGGAAGCTAATCGCTCAATAATTAATAATGATGCAAGGGCTGAGACAAAACAGGTTTCAATTTTACCTTTTGGTGTTGGTCAATGCATTTGTTGGCAGTATGGTGGGACTCGAAAGAGCCGTCATACCGGAGTTTGCCAGACAAAAATTCGGGATAGAAGTGCACGCCGCACTTCTATCTTTCATTATGGCCTTCGGTATCAGTAAAGCGCTTAGTAATTTATCCATCGTCGGACTTCAAAATAGGTTTACGCGAAAAAACATCTTGATTCTTGGCTGGATATTTTCACTTCCGGTACCTTTTTTATTAATGTATGCCGATAGTTGGACCTGGGTTTTGTTGGCTAATGTGTTGCTGGGTATCAATCAGGGACTGGCCTGGAGCACCACCGTCATCATGAAGATTGATCTGGTGGGCAGCAAAAACAGAGGGTTGGCCATGGGCATCAATGAGTTTGCAGGCTATCTTTCTGTAGGGATAGCATCCTATTTGGCGGTGCAACTGGCGAGTCAATTCGGGTATGTTTTTTATCCTTTTTTACCGGGTTTATTTATTTCAATAGCAGGGCTATTGATATCCGTATTCATAGTCAAAGACACTACTCCCTTTGTTATGCATGAATCGGCTGCCAGTAAATTACCAAAATACCTCAGGCTTTCTCAAGAGGTCAGCTGGAAGCATAAAAATATGGGCACCGTATCTATTAACGGGTTGTTGAATAACATGAATGATGCGGTGGTGTGGGGACTAGTGCCAATTCTATTGGTTCAAAAGAACTTCTCTGTCATGGAGATGGCAGCCATTATCGGACTGTATCCTGCGGTATGGGGATTTTCGCAGTTGTTTACGGGCAGGCTGGGAGACAGCCATTGCAAAAAGCAGATCATAACTGCCGGCATGCTATTGCAGGGAATTGCCATCATAGTATTTGCCCTCTCTCATCATTTTGCCCCTTTGCTATCAGCTTCATTGATACTGGGCATCGGTACGGCTCTGGTATATCCCAATTTCCTGACGGTAATAGCTGAGAATGCACATCCCGAGCAAAGGGCGCAAGCCCTTAGTTTGTTCAGATTTTGGAGAGACAGTGGATATGTAGTGGGGGCGCTCCTTTCGGGTTTAATCGCCGATATTTTCGGAATTGAGAAGAGTCTAATAGTGGTTGCTTTACTTACGATGGGAGGGGGAGTGCTGGCGCATTTCAGGATGTGTTGCACTTTGAAGAAATGGTGGACATCCGGAGAATGCGAACTCATAGCGACCTATTGATACATCCAAGTCCTAAAAATCAGAACAAAATATCCGGTAATATTATCCAACCCATTTTTGCGCTGAGTAAATAAATGTGGGAAATGATATTTCGACTTCCGTCGCTTCAATTACTTTATTACAATCCCGTTAGGTTTGTTTCCTACCGAAATAGTGTTAGTCACTGCATGGGATGCGACATCTATTACCGATACCGTATTGGCACCCTGATTAGTAACATAGGTCTTTGTATTATCTGAAGAAAAAGCGATTGCATGAGCATCTGCTCCGGTACCGATTTTACCTTGTAAATTCCAATTATCTCCGCTGAATACATAATAAGCGACCTTTCCATTGGTAGCATCAGAAACCCAAAGTTCTCCGTTTGCGGAGTTGTAGGCCGCATATCCGGGTTTGAAACCAAGGCTGATGGTATTGGTTACGCTCATGGATGAAATACGGATCTCAGATATACTCTGACTGGTTTCATTATCTACATACATTTTTCCGTTACCGGCAGGCCAGGCACCCACCGGATCTTCTCCTACAGCGATGGTAGCCTGAAGAGTTTTATTATTTGCATCAATCACCGAAACTGTACCATCATCCGTATTACAGGCGAATGCCATGCTGCCATCACAAGAGAAGGTAACTTCGGATAAACCTTTTCCGACATTGATACTATTTTGCAAGGTCCAGTCAGAAGTTTTATAAACCAATACCTGACTTTGCATACTGTCTGACTGTCCCAGCCATAGTTCTGTTCCGGCCGGATTGAAAATAGCATTATGAGGCATTTTATTCAAGGCTATTTCTTTTTCAATCATTCCGGTAACCGCGTCAATAATCTGAACTCGCATGCCGGTAACCCCCGCTCCATGACCACCATGGCCTAAGCTCAGATCGGTACTGGTGATAGCCACTGCCAGCTTTGTTTTGTTAGGGTTAATATAAGCATGATGAGGGTAGCTTGCCCCATTCAAACTAATTGTTTCCGTAACGGAATTATCTGATAGTTTAACGACCGATATGTTGTTTGATACTCCATTCACTACATAGGCCGCCGGATAGTTAATGTCCAACATATCCATATGATGACCTGCATGATTTTTACTGCAGGAAAAAAGCAGAGTCAGTCCGATTAAAAAAAGATAAAAAAGGAATCTATACGAATCTTAATTGTCATCATCATTTCCTTATTTAATAAAAGTCTTTTCGCATTCAAAGTTATAAAATAGCACACGTTGTTCTCATTCCTTAAAATATATTTGAACCCGATTTATGTAAAATAAATTATTGCTGACCTGATTCTAACGCTAATTTAATCAATTATAAGTTATTTGATTCTCAGGGCTTTGCATAAGGCAGCCTTCCCACAAGACGCGTTTCAAAATAGGCATCCAGTCCCTGACTGACCAATACTCCCAAGTCGGATAGATTGACAAAGCCGTCGCCACCCACAAGTGAATCTTCCATATCAATATGAACCAGACTTCCGATGATCAATATTGTTCCATTTAAGGCAATAGGAATACATTCCTCGAGTTGCATGCCGATTTTCACTTCCGCTTCTTTAACGAATGGCGCCTTGAAGTTTTCCTGATAATATGCGGTAAATCCTGTCTTATCAAATTCTGAAACGGATTTGTCGTACCGAGCCGATGTTTGATGAGCCTTTTGATAATGCTCGGTTTTTATGTAATTCAGTGAATACTGCCCGGTGCTCATGATATTACGAAGCGTGTCTCTTGGAACGATATCGGGTCTGCTGATCATTCCGAACAAGGCAGGATTGGCACCGAGATGAATGAGCGAGTTGAATATTGCCAGATTAGCAACTCCCGTTTCGGATTGGGTTCCTACCAGCACAGCCTGTCGGAAACCGGCCAGAGAGTTGATAAAGGTTGTTCTATAGCGCTGTTCAAAATTTTCAATGGTTTTCTTGTCAATAATCATGGATGTTTTTTATTGATGCCTCTTCGATATGATTCAATACACTATCTTTTACTGATTTTATTCATGGAAATCGTCTTCTGTAGACTGCATTTGAAACGATTGATGGCGGGGTTTCTTTTTTTAGCATGTTTCTGGCTGACACCGCTGTTGACCCTTTTTCTCCACATATTGAAACTGCTTCTTTTCAGTTCTTTCCGCATCAAGTTAATTACCTGTGCTTCTGAAAAACCAAACTGTATCTCAATAGCCTCAAAGGGTGTTCTGTCCTCCCAGGCCATTTCAATGATTCTATCAATATCTTTTTGATCCATCATTTCAAATTTGAACGATACTACATGCTGTAAAGTAGGTTATAACCTTTCAATGGCTGCAGCTCCGCCATTAATGATTAGTTAAATGATTGGGTATTTATCTGTCAATACCGTATGTGTTGCTGTTTTGATCTCTGAAAATGGGTAAATGGGGGGGAAAATAAGTCGCCATTCCGAGCATGAGTCCGATTGCTATCAATAATGCCAGGCTCACCCTGCCGATGAAATCTGGAAATTGTTTTAATCGCAATAGATTGTCTACCGTGAATTGACAAATGAATGCACCCAGGATATAAGACAGGATGTCCAGAACGAAGATATTCCTGCCTATTATTGCGGTATAGACATAATAGACAATCAATATTGTGAACTCAAGAGCAAAAACACCTGCTGTTTTGGCAAGGATGTAGTTGTTTGCAATAGACCTCAACTTAGGATATTCAAATGTTGCAAACAGAATTACAGACCAATATCCCAATTTCAGGTGCTCCCACACGCTTTCATTGACCGGAGCGAAAAAGCCGATTATTTTGGAAAAACCTGACCATGCATAGGTGAAATGAAGTAATGAACCGACCAATACAATGAAAACAAATCCACGAAATTCCCATCGCTTCATTCTTTGATTTGTTTCAATTCTATTGAGCTGATTATTTGACATTCACGCTTATCCTATTGTAATAGATGGTGGTTTTTCCCTCAAATCCCGAATCTGTGCCGACGACAATCCATATTTCCCCATTAGCATTTGATTTCACTCTGATAGGGTTTATCGTTTTCAGTATTTTAAGTTGATAGGCTGTGGAATCTGTTCCGTTAGCAAAATTTCCGATGAGCTTCATGTCATTTCCATCCGTCATTTGATTTCCCTTGTCGATATTCAAGCGGTAATGATTACTTGTACTGTCCAGTACTTTCATCGGCTCCATTGTAGTAGCGCCTGCTTTGATGAAGACGCTTTCTCCGGGTGCGCCTCCAACTCCCACGGCTCCATCCGGAGCATTGGTGGCTATCTCAATCTCAATGGTTGCATCGTAAAATGTATCGGGTTCCAGACCGCTGATTTTCCTCTTGACATACATGAACAAGTCATCGCTCCGGTTGATGCCGGATTGCTTCAGTGCTCCATCGAATATATTAAGCGGAGCGGGTAATGTGGCAAATGAAAATTGAAGTGCATACGTGGAATCAACGCCGGGCTCATTCGGATAGTCAGCAAATCCCGCCGTCCATCCCTCCGCATCTGAAAGGAAACCGAAAGTCCAATCTACCGACAAAGACGGGTCACTTCCCTTTTTGCAGGAAAAGCAAAATACCCCGACGGACATCAGTATTATAATACCGATTTTCATACATTGATTCATGAGCGGGAAATTGATTTTAGGATCATTAACAAGTTAGTAAATATTGCCCGAAGAATAATACATGGATTGTTTGGTTTCAGTCTAATTCCATGGATTTTGCACAGCTATGCATTGACGTATGATCTAGCTAAAGCCTCAATTTTCAGGGAAATGATGGTTGAGTTAAATGTCAATAAATAAAATATCAGAAGTCTTTATGCCAGTCCCAGTTTCTGTGATCGTCATCTAATTTTTGAATTGCAACGCAATGGGTATTTATTCCCAATTGATAATCAGATAATATCACATCTTCTTTCAGATATTTTTCCTTTCTTGGCAGCAAGTTCAACAGGGATAAGGCTTTTCGTTTAAGGCTGACCTTCTTGTTTTCAGGGAAGGTGTCATAAACCTTGTAATCGGGAAACTGTGATATGTATCTCAGTAATTTCCTGATACCGGGAAATGTGACGTCATCAAAGACGATTATTCCATTTTTCACCAGAAGTTTATCTATGTAGAAGAAGTCTACCATGAGCCAGTCCAACTGTTTGGTTGAATCAATATAGGCAAAGTTGAATTTCCGTCCTTCTTCGAGAAGTTTTGGCAAAACCCGATAACAGAATTCTTCACGAAATTCGATTTTATCTGAATATCCTGCCTGATCTATCAGTTCAAGGCCCACTCCTTCCCAGTCGGAATTTTCAAATTTGTCTATGATCAGATGCTTGCCATTATTATTTGCGATGGCTTCCGTTATAGCGAGGGCAGAAATTCCATAGGCAAATCCTATTTCAATAGAGCTCTCAAATTTGTTATCAGCAATCAGTTTTTGCAGGAAGGCGCATTGGTTCCTGTCTGTTTCAGAATGTATAGCTATTCTCCTATTATCTTTTGTCAAAAATGATTTTGAATCTAGTACCTCTTCCAGCAAGCGGTTCATTTTTATTTTTTTTGATTATTTGAATTCAATTGAAAACACTTCTCTTCGATATTTATTATGCTTGGATTTGTTCAGCAAAAGTATTTAAATCTTACCTCAAGCGTCCGAAATTTCATTACGAGTGACTCGAGAGTCTTGATCGCTTTAGTTTCTTGTAGGCGGAGTTATCGATTTTCTCTTCATTTACCGGAAGAATAAATGTCATTCAGGCCTATACCCTTAAAAATATTTTCCTTATGTTTCTCTATTCGTTGGATTCTTGTTTTTATTTGCTTTGGTTGTGAAAAATAGATGATATACCCCCTTTGTCTTCCCGGAGTCAATGCGTAAAAGGCTTTCTTAAAGGCGGAATCCTCCTCGAATAATTTTAGTAATTCTTCAGGAACGGGTTCCTGGTTTTTCTTGATTTCTACTTTTTTGCCTGCTTTTTCAATATTTATCGCCTCTAAGACATATGATCTCAAAATATCTTTTACGTTTTCAATTTCTTTTACACTTGTATACTTAGCGATTCTTCCTGCCTGTATGTTTCCCTGTCGTTGAAGTATTTTGTGTTTATCAGTCAACAATGACCCTTTGAAGAAAGTGATGTTAGCTGAGGCTTTCAGAGCATTCACAGAAACGATATTTTTTCCATCAAGGGTATAGACAGGCAGTCCCCATTTGATTTCTTCAATCAGTTCTGTTTCTAAAACAATCTGCCTGAGCAATTTCAGCTCCCTCGTCCAATTCAGCACTTTGCATTTTGGCGTTTCACCGTATTTGCAGCGCATGCAGCCGTTTGTCAGATAGTTGTCAAAATGAGTATTTGATTGATTCTTCATTTTAGTGAGTTATAAAACAACATCAGGCTTCCGTTTTATTCAAAATGAGCAGTGATTTGCCACAAGTTTCGATTAAAGGGCTTTATAGTTGGCTAGGTGAGAATAATTAAAAATAACTTGTTTGAAAACACGTCTTACTTCTTCTTCCTATGCACCCGTATGAAATCTTTTATCAATCAATCGCATTGTATTTTTCAAATTCAACCTTACTCCAGGATTCCTTATTATAGGTATTGAATTCTATTTTATCAGGATTTGATACATGGAAAGAATCTCCTGCATCTTTGTGTAAAAATATTTTACGGAGTTTAAAATCATATTTGAATGTAATAATTCTTGTCCATCGCCAGCTGCTTCCTCCATAATGTTCTATTGAAAAGTAATTATCCCGGATAGTGATTCCTGAGTAAGGATCACCAAACACACCGCCACAACCCCGGCAGGAAACTATTTTGTCGTTTTTAGCAAAAATTTCAAGCGTCCCATTTTTTTTCCCCATTAACACAATCAAAGATCGCGTTGTATCCGGAAAGGTTTCCTCTGAATCGCTTTTTAGAATCATGATATAATCTGCATTGCCGTCCTTGTTCAGATCGCATTTGGCTGAATCAAGAATCGAATATCCTGATTGAATAAACTGCCTTAGCGGGTCATATTGTGCTTTTATCCCTTGGAAAATAAAGATTGATAATAAAAAGATGATTAATTTCATTTTTACCTTCTATTTTCTTGATAATATAAATATCAAGATACCTATTCAAACCGGTAATTCAATCTATCTGATCTCCTGCCGAAGCGATTTCTTCATAAATTTATCCTAAGTAACCTTTGTTACCAAACCCGGGCTCTTCTATTGATAACTTTGACCCCATCAAGTAACCAATAAACACATTATCATGGGATTTTTCTCCTCTCTATTTGGAACATCCTCCCCTGAAAACCTGGGCTCCATCATTGAAAAAGGCGCTTTTTTAGTTGACGTGAGAACCCCCGGTGAATTTTCAGAAGGCCATGTGAAGGGATCTGTCAATATACCCCTGGACCGGATTCCCGCTAGTCTGAATAGCTTCAAGGGAAAGGAAAATATCATTGTTTTCTGCCGTAGCGGCAACCGTAGCGGCCAAGCTAAAAGCATTCTGGAGGCTAACGGTTATAAAAATGTAATCAATGGAGGCACCTGGATGCAGGTTAATCAATATGTGAAATGAGTAAAGTAATAATAATAATCGCCTTTTCCCTACTCAGCCTGTGGTTACCCACTTGTTCCGGTTCAGGTGAAGACATAACCATTTCCCAAACAGATTTCCAATCGGGCAAACTGATAGTGGTAGACGTGCGGACAGCAGAGGAATGGAATTACGATGGTCATGCCGATTGCTCGGTAAATTATCCTCTGGATCAATTGAGTAGCTATTTGGATACTATTCGAAAGTTTGATAAAGTCATCCTTGTTTGTCGAAGCGGAAACAGGGCAGGTTCAGCAATGGAAATGCTGATGGCTGCCGGTATCAACAAAGTTGAAAACCAAGGTAACTGGAAAAATATCCATTGTACTCCATAATTTAGTGTATGAATGAGAAATTAAAGATGTTGATTCCAACGGATTTCACGGTGCAGGCGGAATTCGCTTATCTGATGGTGAAAAATCTGCAGTCTGCCCTACCGATTGAAATACATTTTCTGCATGTATTGCCTGTTCCCGATACGGTGAGCATGGATACAGCCGGGAATATCAAGACTTGCGGTGAAATTGATGTCAACTATGTTGTAAAGCAAAGGGATATTGCCCTAAGGAATCTGGATAATCTCAGGAATATTTACGGAAACGATATACATGCCCACCTTCAGTTAGGTAAGGTTATCGATACGGTGATCCGATTCGCTGAAGAAGGGCATTATGATTTGGTTGTCATGGGTACCAAAGGTGCGTGGGGACTGAAAGAAAAACTATCAGGTTCAGAGACACAGATGATTGCAAGGCGAACCCGTATTCCATTACTTTCACTGATGTGCGACCGTTCGGATCTGAAAATTAAGAATATATTGATGGTTCATGACTTCAGCCATCCGGCCAACGAAAACCTGAACTTGCTGCATAAACTGATCAAGGCTTTTGATGCCAGGGTTCATTTCCTTCAGATCACTACCGGTGATCCTGAAAATGAAATGTCGACGGCAGAGGGAAACATGGCTGAATTTGCAACGATCAATAAGATTGAACACTATCAATGTCATCTGATGAAAGATGCCGATGTGGAATCCGGGGTGATCCATTTCAACCAAATGAATGAAATAGACATTATCTGCATAGGGACGCAAGGCAAAGGAGGGCTTTTTCACCATAGCGCCACCGAGAAGCTCATCAACCATCTTTTCAAACCCATCCTCTCATTTCAATTATCTAATTCATAGTTTTACCAATCATGACTGAATTCATTTTACAACCCTGGCCCTGGTGGTTCTCAGGAATCATCATTTCAGCCATCATGTTCCTGTTACTTTATTTTGGAAAGAGTTTCGGCTTCTCCTCCAATCTCAGGACGATTTGTGCCATGTCAGGTGCAGGTAAGAAAAACAAGTTTTTTGACTTTGACTGGAAAGCTCAGTTATGGAATGTGGTATTTCTGCTGGGAGCCATTATCGGAGGATTCATCAGCAAGCAATTCCTCAGCGACGGTGCTGCCGTGCAACTTTCCGAACAAACCATCAAGGATTTGTCTGAGCTGGGTTTCAGCGCTCCCGTTTCACTCCAACCTGCGGAGATTTTCAGCATTGAATCCTTGCTTTCCATTGATGGCTTTCTTTTGCTATCCCTCGGAGGCCTATTTATCGGTTTTGGCTCTCGCTATGCCGGCGGCTGCACTTCCGGGCATGCCATCAGCGGCTTGTCCGATCTTCAGGTCCCTTCATTGATCACCGTAATCGGTTTTTTCATCGGCGGACTATTAATGACTCATATAATCTTCCCAATCATATTCTGATAACATGAAGTTTTTGAAATTCTTATTGCTGGGTACAATGTTTGGCATCGTCATGACGAAATCGGAAGCGCTTTCCTGGTATCGCATCCAGGAAATGTTCCGCTTCCAGTCGTTTCATATGTATGGTATTATCGGTACTGCCGTCACATTGGGAGTAATCGGTGTGGCGCTGATCAAGAGATTTGGGCTGCGTGACTTTCAGGGTAACCCCATACAGTTTTTTCCCAAAGACAAGTCCTTTGTTCGCTATATTATAGGTGGTACCATTTTCGGCTTTGGATGGGCGATGACCGGTGCCTGTCCCGGTCCTATAGTGGTGAATATCGGATATGGTTACCTGAGCATGATAGTGGTATTCGTTTTCGCTGTTATTGGCACGTATCTTTATGCCGTGATCAAGGACAGGTTACCCCACTAATTCAATTTATCGTTATGCGGGAAAATCATGAACGCGAGAGCATGGAGCAGCGGCTGATCTCAATTATCAATCGTTTGATGGTGCTTGTCATTGTGCTGATTATCGGCCTTATCAGTATTCCTGCATTACTGATTTACAGAGATAGCGATACGGGAACTAAAGTAGCGACAGAGATAAAGATTGATACACTGAAGGATAGATATTGGAAAGCACCTGCGATCGCTGACCTTAATGATGCCGAACTTAAAAAGAAGGTTGAATACGGCAAAGAGCTTATCGCACACACGTCCAAATATCTGGGTCCGAAGGGTACGGTAAAAAAGATTTCCAACGGAATGAATTGCCAGAACTGTCATCTGGATGCAGGCACAAAAGTATTTGGCAATAATTACGGGTCCGTTGCATCAACTTATCCTAAATTTCGTCCGCGCAGCGGAACAATCGAGAATATTTACAAAAGAGTGAATGATTGTTTTGAGCGCAGCCTGAATGGACAGCCATTGGATACCCTTTCTTCGGAGATGCAGGCCATTACTGCCTTTATTAATTTTCTGGGATCCAATGTGGAGAAAGGTAAGAAAGCGGAAGGCTCCGGTTTCAAGGATCTTACTTATATGGAAAGAGCTGCCGATCCGCTGAAAGGTAAGACTGTTTACGTGGCAAAATGCCAAAGCTGTCATCAGGCTGACGGCGGTGGAATAATTTTACCTGACAGTTCGGAATATTCTTATCCTCCGCTCTGGGGCGCGCATAGTTATAACGATGCTGCAGGCTTATATCGTATCAGCAATTTTGCGAAGTATGTAAAATATAATATGCCTCAGGGAACGAATCATGATAGTCCTTCCCTCACCGATGAAGAGGCATGGGATGTATCTGCTTTTGTAAATAGTCAGGAGAGGCCCCATTTGAAGGTATCTGCCGACTGGCCGGATATTTCCAAAAAGCCGATTGATCATCCTTTCGGTCCATTTGCGGACAGTTATTCCGAACAAGAGCATAAATACGGTCCTTTCAAAAAAATGGCTGACGAGCGTAAAAAGCAGGAGGAGAAAAAGAAAACTTCCAAAAAATAACAGATCCACCATGAATAACAAGCGCCGTGAATTTTTGCAACAACTGGGCATGTTGGGAGCGGGAACAGCCTTGATTCCTGTGTCGGGGATCGCTGCTGAAAACCATGATGCCGAAAGATTGTCTTCAGAAAAGGATGTCTTTGAAGGAGCCTTCAAGTTGAATATTCTTCAAACCACGGATGTGCACTGCCAGCTGGATGCCCACGATGAATTATTCTGGGAAAATGACGCAAAAGTATTCAGGAAGACGGGAGGCTACGCTCATTTGCATACCTATTTCAAGAAGGAGAAGAAAGATCATGCTCATACATTCATTGTGGATACGGGTGATATGTTCCAGGGCTCTGAGCTTTCCGTAAAGACAACCGGTAAGGCGATTGTTCCGATTTTGAACGGCTTGGGATATGATCTTTATCTGCCCGGCAACTGGGAAGTCATCTATTATAAGCAGGCCATGCAGAAGTTGCTGGGGTCGCTTCATGCACCCAAGATATGTGCTAATATGTATCATGATAAAGGCAACGGAACCAAGGGGGAATTGATTTTTCAACCTTATCATATCTGGACGGTCAACGGTGTCAAGATCGGATTTGTCGGTTATACCGATCCGTTAGTTCCTTTACGACAATCGCCTAATTATAGCAAGGGAATCATTTATACGAAGCCGGACGAAAATCTTGCTCACTATGTGGACGTCCTCAGAAATCAGGAGGGATGTGCTTTTGTGATTATGCTGGCCCATCTGGGCTTGTCGCAGCAAATCAGTCTGGCCAATATGCCCGAATGTACGGGGGTTGATTATATTTTCGGCGGAGACACCCATGAGCGCGTCAGAAAACCTATCGTTTGTAAATACAGCAAAGTGGTGGAGCCGGGCGCCTTCGGTTCATTTGTGGGAAAGCTGGAACTTAGCATTGAAGGAGGAAAAGTAGTTGCCGAACAATATTCGCTGGTGGAGGTCGATCCCCGCAAGTTCAAGGCTGATAAGGAAGTGGAGCAATTAATCATTCATGAGGAATCTCCTTTTCATGATGCCATCCGAAAGGTAATAGGGTACAGTACCATTCCATTATACAGGTATTTTGTGGTCGAGAATCCTATCGACACGCTCATCCTGAATGCGCTTCATTGGCAGTTGAACGAAATTGACATTGTACTTTCCAATGGTTTTCGGTTCTGTCCGCCTCGCACCACTCCTGATCATACGGGCAACATTCCCATCACGGAGGGATTCATTTATGACATGCTGCCTGTTGACAGCACTGTTCGTACTGCAAAGGTTACCGGCAAGCAAATCCGTGAGTGGCTGGAAAAGGAATTGAATAATGTTTTCGCGGAGAATGCTGCGGAGCGCTTCGGTGGCTGGGTAATCAAGTTTCAAGGGATGGAAGTGGCGTTTAAAGCCTATGGGGATAAGGGTAAGCGGGTGCAGGAGGTGAAAGTCAAGGGGGAGGCGCTGGATCCTGACAGAACTTATTCTATTTGCGCTTGTGAGCGCGACGGAGACCCCATGGACATGCTTTGCAGGATCAAAGGCGTGAAAGATGCGGCCAATACTCACTATACGCTTCATTCGGTGATGCGGAACTATCTCATGGCCAATTCACCCGTTACACCTACACCGCCGATGGCAGCCAAAATCCTGGATGCTCCCGCCACATTGCTCACGCAAGTAAGAGGCGTGGACTATGAGTTTAGGTGATTCAATCAATCGTATCATGCATCGTTTATCGAGAATAATTATTTCGGCTGCACTGCTGACCGTTGGTTTTGAATCATTGGCGCAGCATCAGGAAATCAGTGAAAAGCCACTTGTGTACAAGGGTTTGGCAGATTCTGCCGTCAGGGCAAGTACTTTGCTCGGTGCTTTTAAGTCAGGAAAAGTGAACGGCCATTTCCGATATTTTTTCATGCAGACCAATAATGAAAAAAACCTAAGCGACTATCATGCGCATGCATTGGGCGGTGGATTGCGCTTCGAGTCAGGCAGCTTTCATGGCTTTCAGGTTGCAGTGAGTGGATTTTATACCTTCAACATGCTATCCTCTGATTTGGGATTGGCTGACTCGGTTACGGGTCAGATTAGCAGATATGAGCTTTCCTTGTTTGATATTGAAAATCCTGGACAGAAAAAGGATCTTGACAGGCTGGAGGAGTTTTATATCAAATATAATTTCAGAAAGGCGCGGTTTTTATTCGGAAGGCAGCTGATCAATACTCCATTTATCAATCTTCAGGACGGCAGGATGCGACCGACAACGGTAAAGGGGCTATGGGGAGAAGGATTACTATCACCCCGTACCCAATTCGAGGGTGGTTGGATTTATGATATTTCGCCTAGAGGAACCATGAGTTGGTATGATCTTGGGGAATCCATCGGTTTATACAGTACGGGTGTAAATACGGACGGAACCAAGTCGGGTTACGCCGGTCAGCTATCCAGCGCAGGAGTGGCAGTGGCAGGACTGACTCATCATCCTAACAAGGAATTCAAATTCCAACTTTGGAATTATTTTACTGAAAATATTTTCAATGTGGCGTTTGCACAACTTGAATACAAGCAAGTGGGAAATAAGCGCAGTGGTATGATTGCAGGGCTGCAATTGGTAAGGCAGGATGCAGTGAGTAAAGGAGGGAATGACGAGCCTCGTAAGACCTATATCAATAAAGGACATGTTTCCCATGTCATAAGCACGCGGTTGGGTTGGCGCAACGGTAAAACCGAAACCGATGTCAATTATACGCGCATCACTTCCGATGGCAGATTTCTGATGCCAAGGGAGTGGGGTAGAGATCCTTTTTACACTTTTCTTGCGCGCGAAAGAAACGAGGGTTTAGGAAATGTGCATGCATGGACGGCAAGATTGACACAGTTCTTCTATCAATCGGCAGGAAAGGTATCTTTACAACTTGGATATTATGATCTTCCTCACGTAAATGATTACCGTCTCAACAAATACGGGATGCCGTCCTACTGGCAGGCGAATATGGATATCCGATATCGTTTCGGAAAAGTATTGGACGGTTTTGAGGCCCAGTGGCTATCGGTCTTCAAATGGAGATCCGGTGATGAGAGTCTGACTTCAAAATACATCATTAATAAGGTAAATTTGTCTCACCATAATCTCGTGCTGAACTTTTATTTCTGATTGTACCATGAGCATACATAATCTCAAACATATTTTTGAACCGAAGTTGCTCAAAGAAATGGAGCAATTCGGTATTTATCAGCAATTTCCGGAGGGGTCTCTGATCATGGATTACGGAAAATACGTCCGTATGATGCCTATTGTGCTGAAGGGCACCATCAAGGTATATAGGAGAGATGAGGCAGGCAAGGAACTCTTATTATATTATCTGTCAAGTAGCGAAAGTTGTTCAATGGCCTATAGCTGCTGTATGGAAGCCAAGAAAAGTGAGGTTAAGGCCATAGCTGAGGACGAAGTGGAAATTCTGGGTATTCCACATGTCAAGCTGGATGAGTGGTTATGTACTTATCCCAGCTGGAAAAACTATATCATGCAATCCTTCAATGAGCGATTCATAGAACTGTTGAAAAGCATTGAAAGTATCGCCTTTCACAAACTTGATGAAAGATTGATACAATATCTGAAGGAAAAAAAGAGACTGACAGGATCAAGTGTGATCAAGGCTTCACATTATCTGATCGCGGATGAACTAGCTACTTCCCGGGTAGTGATTTCGAGGTTATTGAAACAACTGGAAAATGACAACAAGATATTATTATACAGAAACGAGATCAAGCTACTTCGTGATTTCGCTTGATCTCGCTTAGCCTACTTAACTCAGCTTAAAAGTGGTACGGACGTTCCCGCTTATTTTGTAAAAGACTTAAATTCCGATTCTATGTCCCGGAGGCTTTTGATCAAAGAGTCGAATTTGGTTTTGATTTCATGATGTTGATCCTTGAATCTGAACTCAGGATGTTCGTTGGCCTGATTGATTAATGAATTTATTTCATGGATGAGATCATGGATATTGATTTGCTGGATATGAAATTGATTGTGAAAATGTTCAATTCCGATTTTTATTTCGGTATTGACTTTACCGGCGGCAAACGCATAGAGTTCGTCTCTTAATTCACTTATCTTTTCTTTCCATTCGTTTAATCCCATTTCATATTCCATGCATTCATGCATGAGTTCCTGATGTTGTACTTCTGTAAATGTGCTCATGATTGTTGTTGTTTGTTCATGACAAAAATTTACAAAACCCGGAATATTTTGAATGACAGGTGTCAGGGGGGTGGCTAACTTTCGTCAGCTTATGAGGAAATATGACCTAAAAGATTATAAATCAGTGAAAAATTCTCCATGAAAACCGTACAAAACGGGCTCAGGCATTTCCGCTCTGGCTATTTCCTGCATATTGACTGCATCCAAAATCAGCAAGAAAGAGGTTTCTGTGGAACTATTCAAAACAACTGAAATGAGTACTCCCTGTTCATCGTCCTTGCTTTCCGGAGTGGGCACAAAGAAGGGCTCACCGGGATAACAGTCTGACTCTTTCCAGTAAGTGGCTTTTCCGGAACGGACATCTATTTTCACCAGGCTGTTATAAAAGCCCGTTGTTTGTTCCGGATGAAGGCTTACGCCATACGTGAATCGGTAACTGCTTTCCGTATTGTATCTGGCATAATCTATTCTAGGCAGTTCGATGCAGGCATCACTTAGCAGTTCAGAGCTGACCTTTTTTGAATCCGGATTCACCCTGAATCTTCTTACGGTACCGAATGGCAATCGCACATTCACCTTTTCCAGCTCCCTCAGGTAGTACTTCTCAATGATAGAGGCATCGTCATAAGCATTCAAATCAAACACAATCTCGTTTCCTTCTTCCCATGCATTGATATGATGAAAACTGAAGAATGGATCTGTTTTCAGTCTTGCTTTCACTTTTCCCGATTCCTTTTCCATAATAATGATATCGGCCCCCTTTTTGGGATTCCATACGTGGTTTTCTATGTAGGGTTTTTTCCAGAAAAGCAATTCCAATGGCAAAACGGTGAGCGGCCCCTGGGCGATGATGAAATATTTTTTACTCATGCCAAACCCATGCAGATAGGCCGGTCTTTTTACCGGCACTTGAGCTATAGGCTTTGATCCCGGCTGCATGATGCTGTAAATGCTGTAATAACTGAACATGCCGAATTTGACCACCAGATTATACGCATCATTCGGATCAAAATGAGGATGAGCCGTGGTCTTATAGCCTGTTTTCCCCGGGAGCAATTCTGTGAACCCTTTTGTATTGAGGGTTTCAGGATCAAACTCCACCTGCATGGGTGTTTCGCCCAAGGCAAAATATTTATCTGATATTCTTGCCACATTGACCTTAGGGTTATCAGTCATGTTTGGTGGGGAGGGTATGAAATAAGATTGTACTTTCTTGAAAATGGATCTACAGGGATCGGTGGCAAATTCGGAATATCCCAGTTTCCCGTTTTCATTGGAAAATCGGTATGATCCGCAATCAATGAATCCGTTTCGATAGCTGACTTTTCCGTTTTTTATTTCGAATTTATGCAAAGCTCCCATGGCATCGAACCAGTGTTTCATGTGCTGATGCTGCAGTTTGAAGGCACCGGGCCCGTTTCTGAAATAGCTGCCATTCAGCCATTCAGGTATTTTCCCCCGTACAGGAATATCATCCAGTTGGAATATTTTCTGATTATTGAAAATTCCGGTATGAAATATTTTATTGGAATCACTCATCATACATGTTTAAACACTCGCGCTTCCGGGATTCATTATCTCTGCTGCCGCGATCTTACCTGAAGCCATTACAGCCGGTACTCCCGCACCGGGATGCACTCCGGCCCCCACAAAGTAAAGCCCTTTGAAGTATTTGGATCTCACCTGCGGCCTGAAATATCCTGATTGAAGCATAGATGGCTTGATGGAGAAGGCCGCTCCTTTGTAGCTGTTCAGCGTGTTCTTAAAATGCAGCGGATTCACCACATGTTTCACAATAATATTTTCTCTGAGTCCTGGCAGATAGTTTTCTTCCAAATAAGTTAATATTCTCTCGCAATAGCGCTCGCTTATTTCCTCCCAATTGATATCCGCGTCCAGATTGGGAACCAATGAAAGCACATAGAAAGATCCGCATCCTTCAGGAGCTATTGTATTATCTGTTCGGCTGGGCATGTGCAAATAGAGCCCCAGTTCCTGTGGAAGTTTTTTCTTGTTGAAAATTTCGGCCATGAGCTTGTTGTAATCCTTTCCAAGAATCAAATTGTGATGCGACAATTTGGAATCAGCATAGTCAATTTTAGTGCCAAAATAGATTACCATGAGAGAATTGCTGTATTCCAGCTTCGAAAGATACAGGTCAGCCAGCTTTGGTCTGTGCTGATCCGAAATCAGATTCTTGTAGGTGAAAGTGATATCTCCATTGCATACCACGCGGTCAGCCAGGTGTCTTGAGCCGTCTTTCAGTAATATACCTTTTACGCTTTTATTTTCAATCAATATCTGATCCACTTCGGCGTTCAGCATCAATTTACCGCCGCTTTTCAGAAATAGTTTTGTCAGGGCATTTACAATGGCACCGGTACCTCCCTCGCAATAATGAATGCCCCATTGTTTTTCAAACTGGATGATCAGTCCGTAAATGGAAGGAGTGTCAAAAGGGTTGCCGCCCACCAGCAAAGGGTGAAAGGAGGTAACCTGTTTCAGGAAGTCATCCGTTATCCTTCGGGAGGCAAAGCCGTGCATGCTCCTCCAGGTTCCCGTTCGGGCCACGCCGGGCAGAATTCCGGAAAAACTATTCAGGGAGGTGAAGCTTTTTTCCGTGAATGGATAGAACCAATGAAATATCTTTTCAATATCTGCGATGAATTTCCTGTAACCCGGTACATCAGCACTGTTGAATTTCGCGATTTCCTGTTCGATTTTTTCCTGCTCCCTCCAATAGTCGAAGTGATTGTCGGGAGTTTTGAAAATGCGGTAAAAGGGGTTCAATGGTTTGAAGTTGATGTGGTCCTCCCGTTTTTCTCCTGCCAGTTCAAACAGTTCGTCATACTGATGAGGGGCGGTGATAACGGTAGGGCCTGCATCAAAACGGAAGCCATCTATTTCATATTGATAGGCGCGTCCTCCCGGTTTGTCCAGTTTTTCATAAATGCTCACCTCGTAACCTGCACAGGCCAGTCTGATGGCTGCAGAGAGCCCTCCGAAGCCGGATCCTATCACTGCCACTTTTTCTTTTGCAGCTGCCATTTACCAGTAAATCATTTTGATTTGCTGAAGGGTATTTTCCTTCAGCAAAAAAGCGGCATCTCTGAATGAAGGCGGGCCGAATTTTCCTGTTGCATTATTTGAAAAGGCATATCCCTCTTTAGGGATACCAATCATGTTTGTATTGAGTTTATTATCTCCATTCAGATCATGAAACAATGAAAAGGCATACTTTCCGGATTTAAGGTCCGTGATGGTGAAGCTGCATTTGCCATTTTGCGGAACGCCTTCCACGCTTTTCACCGCCTGCTTATGTCCCGAAGGGAACCCTTGCTCAGAATCATACAAGGCCAGCAATATCTTTCCCTTGTTTTTTTCAATTCCCTCAATGTTGATTTCCAGCTTTGTCAATACGGGCTCATTACTTTCCCCTAAAAGCGAAAGGGCAACCGTCATTAGCGTTATCAGAAAGTTCACTTATTGGTTATGGTTATGTTGTTATCAATAATTTAACAATATAGACCAGAGTTTAGTCAATGTTTAGACAGTAGCTATATAATTTTGCTAAAATTTCCACAAAGTAATATGAAACCCCGTCATACAGTGAGTTCAACGCTCCTATCCCTTCTCTGTTTTCTTTGTTTAGCCTTGCCGGTCAATCTGTTAGCGCAGAATCCCGGATCTATCAATGGTTTTGTCAAAAACAGCGCCAACCAGACTCCGATTCCGGGAATCACCGTCAGTATCACTGAACTGGGTAAATCCGTAGTGACGGATACCAACGGATATTATAAGCTATCCAATATTCCCAGCAGAACTTTCAATGTGGAAGCAAGCGGAACCGGCTTCAAGAAAGATATAAAATATGATGTGATTGTGACTTCGGGTAATGTGATAGAAATCAATTTTGAACTGGAGCCTGTGTACAAGCAGATCAACACGCTGGAACTCCGCTCCACTTTTGTAAAGCCGCAGGGCTCAGTCAATTCCGTTCAAAGTTTGGGTATTACCGAGATTGCGAAATATCCCGGTGCCAATTTTGATATTGCCAAGGTGGTACAATCTCTTCCGGGAGTTTCCGGCTCTGTTGGATTTAGAAATGATATCATTATTCGGGGAGGCGCGCCCAATGAAAACACTTATTTTCTGGATGGCATTGAAGTGCCTTCCATCAATCATTTTGCTACGCAGGGTGCTGCAGGAGGTCCGGTAGGCTTGCTGAATGTTTCTTTCATTGAGAATGTGACCCTTCATACTTCAGCCTTTCCTGCCAAATATGACAATCCACTTTCAGGGGTCTTGCAATTCAAACAAAGAACAGGCAATCCGGAGAAGCTACAAAGCAATTTCAGATTAAGTGCCAGTGAAGCAGCCTTCACTACAGAAGGTCCGCTGGGTAAGCGTAACGGAAAGACAACATTCATTGCATCGGCAAGAAGATCTTATTTACAGTTTCTGTTCAAGGCCATTGACCTTCCCTTTCTGCCTGATTATTGGGATTATCAATATAAGATCACACATAAAATCAATGCCGCCAACGAAATTAACGTATTGGGCATAGGTGCCATTGACAATTTCAGCTTCAATCCTCCCGATAATCCGACACTGGAGCAGCAGTCCATTCTGGATCAGATACCCCTGAATAGCCAGCGTACCAATACGGTCGGGATTTCATGGAGACACGCTTACGCTAAAGGCTACTCGCTGTTGTCGATTTCAAATAATTATTTCCTCACTACTGCTGACAAATATGAATTCAATGATGATAGTGATGAGTCGAAAAGAATTCTGAAATACCGATCGGTGGAAGATGAAACGCGGCTCAGGTATGAACTGAATCATAATCAAAACGGATGGCAGCTCAGTGCGGGTGGGTTGATGATTTATTCAAAATATGAAAGCAATACTTTTCAGCGACGACCCAATTATGCCGGAGGAGGTTTAGCGTCCAACGCTGCGGAATTCAATACCAAACTCAATTTTATCCGTTACGGCATATTCGGTCAGGCTTCCAGAAGGCTGATGAACAATGCCATGCTGGTTTCTTTCGGACTAAGGGCCGACGGCAATAACTACACTTCTAACGGAGCAGACTTGTTAAAGACTGTTTCTCCTCGCGTATCGGTCTCTTACAAAATCGCACCTCGTTTTACGGTCAATGCTTCCTTGGGAAGATATTACAAGATTGCTCCCTACACCATTCTGGGCTACCGTGATTCCATCCAAAGTTTAGTCAATAAAAACGTTGATTACATCAGATCCGACCATGCTGTTGCGGGAGTCGAGTGGAATCCGGATCCGTCCGTACGTATTACCGTGGAGGGCTTCTATAAGCGATACAACAATTATCCTGTTTCCTTTGACAAAGGCATTTCCATGGCCAACCTGGGAGGTGATTTTGATGTTTTTGGAAATGAGCAGGTAACCAGTGACGGGAAGGGCAAGGCATATGGCTTTGAAGTGATGTATCAGAAGCGATTGACCAAGCGCTTATACGGCATACTTGCCTATACCTATTACAACAGTCTTTTCTCAGGAAAAGATCCGGATGTATATATCGCATCGGCCTGGGATTACAGGCATCTCGTATCATTTACGGGAGGATACAAATTTCCGCGCAACTGGGAGTTGGGGATACGATTCAGGTATCAGGGTAAAGCTCCCTACACTCCTTACAATGATTCGCTTTCAAAGGAATATTACCCCTTCACTAATCAGGGCGTGCTTGATTATGGACGTATCAACACACTTCGCCTTCGCGGATTCAATGCCATGGATCTGAGACTGGACAAGAAATGGAATTTCAGGAATTGGTCACTTGATGTATATCTGGATATTCAGAATTTTTTCAACAGCAAAAATCCCACAGCTCCTGATCTTACCTTGAAAAGAAAGCAGGATAACAGCATAGCTACCGTAACCGATGAAACATATATTCCTGGTCGCTTTGGAGATGCTTCAGCTCCCAATACAAGGCAGTTGGCTATTCCTGTTTTACTTGCAGGTGACAGCGGAGCGCGGTTGCCAAGTATTGGATTTGTAGTGGAGTTTTGATGCTGTGTTCTTAACTGAACCATTGCCAGAGTTCTGGGAGCGAAAGTGATTTTTTATCTTGCTCTTTCAAGTCCTTGCTGATTTGTCCTTCCTTAAACTGTATCAGCCTGTTTCCGTATCGGTGAGCGCTTTTCATGTCATGGGTCACGAGTAATACTGTGAGTTGCATCTCAGTTTGTAATTTTTCTGTAAGCTGCATGATCACTTCTGAAGATCTGGGATCCAAAGCTGCAGTAGGTTCGTCCATGAGCAGAACTTTTGTTTCATCCATCACTGCCATCAGCAAGGTTAGAGCTTGCCGTTGTCCTCCGGATAGGCTACCCATACGCTGGTCCAATTTTTTCTCCAGTCCCAAGTCAAGGGTTTTGATTTTTTCTTCCGCTCTTTTTCTGAAAGAGGCGTCATTTCCTATGAAAACTGATTTGGATTTTGTTCTGATGGCGGCCAGCCTGAAATTCTCCAATACTGTCAATTCAGCTGCAATTCCCATCGAGGGATTCTGAAACACCCTAGAAATGAAGCGGCTTCGCTTATGCTCGGCAAGATGGCCGATATCTTTATTATTGATCAGGATTTTTCCTTCATCTGCCATTTCGCTTCCCTGGAGCAGATTCAATAAAGTACTCTTTCCGCTTCCGTTAGACCCCACTATGATGACGAAATCTCCTCTTTGTATTTCCAGGTCGATTGGTTTCAATGCCCTGACTTCATCCTCTTTACCGGGATTGAATGTTTTGCAGATATGTGAAAAAAGTATCATGCCCTGGTTTTCATGACTGTTGAAGATATTCTGGGTAACGCCACTATTATTAAAACAAATGCAGCAGTGAAGAGTTTGAGCATATTTGGATCTACGCCTCGACTGAGTGTAAAAGCCAATACAAACTGAAATAGAATGATTCCAAGCAAAACCAGCAACAGTTGTTTGCTTATTTTTTGAAGGCCGAACCAGTATTTCATCGTATCTGCAATCAGTACAGCGCCCAATCCTGTGATGACAATTCCTATTCCCATATTGATATCGGCATAGCCCTGGTATTGTGCCACCAGGCTTCCGCTGAGGGCGGTGAGTGCGTTGGCAATTGCCAGTCCTATGATACGGATGCTGTCGTTATTGATGCCCATTGACTTTGTCATTACAGGATTATTTCCCGTGGCCCTCATGGCAATACCATAATCTGATCGTAGTAAATAATGAAGGATCTTTTGTAAAAGCGCAACGATGATGAGAGAAATGATCAATTGATTGATAAAAGAATCGGTACTGATTTTTATAATGGAAAAAATTGAATCGTTATCAATCAACGGCAGATTCGATCTTCCCAGCACAATCAGATTGACAGAGTAGAGCGCTGTCATTACCAATATTCCGGAAAGCAGTGCATCTATTTTAAGCTTGGTATGAATAAGTCCAGTGCAGACACCTGCTACTGCTCCCGCCAGAATGCTGATGATCAGGGTGAGGCCCACCGGTAATTGTTGACTCAACAAGATTGCCGTGCAGCAGGCACCCAGTGTGTAGCTGCCATCGGTAGTGATGTCGGGAATATTGAACACCTTCATACTGATGAATATACCTAATGCCATAGGGCATAGGCAGAGAGAAAGTTGCAGGGCTGTGAGGTAGAATTGCGTCATGGTAGGGGTTCAAAATGAGCCGGAAGGCTGATGCCATACTTTTCCGCCACTTTAGAATTATAAATATGCTTCCTGTATTTCACTAGCTCCCATTTTCCTATACCCTTATTTTTGTTTTTGAGATAATGCGCAGCCTTTATTCCCGCCTGATAACCCCATTGGTAAATATCTGCACCATAAGCTGCCAGCGCTCCTCTTTCTACCAGTCCCGCTTCACTCGTCAGGATGGGTACTTTGGCTTCATTACAAGACTTTACAATCGTTTCAAAAGAGGCAAATACCGCATTGTCCGGATTAGCAAAGAATACATCTATTTTTTTTGAGAGTAAAGAGGAGGTTACCAGCTGCGCCTCTGCGGAATTATTCAAGGGAAGGGCATACAATTCCATAATATTGGACGCGGCCAGGGTTTTAATTCTGTTCATGGCTTCTACTGACTGGGGCTCAGCTTGATTGAATACCATGCCCACTATTGGTTTTGCACCGACCGGTTTGATGATTTTTGGAATCAATAGAAAGGAGCTGTCAATATAATCCAATTGTTCTCCTACGCCGGAAAGATTTGACGGTTCTTGACCCTCTTTGTCAATAAGCTTCATCAGTTCAGGAGTGCCGGAAACCATCATGAAAACAGGTATATCCTTATTCAGCTGTACAGCAGTAATGGTGCTGATGGTAGGGCAGGTAGCGATCAGATCAGGCTTGGCAGCGATGAAATAGTTCATGATCTGTGTCAGTGTGGGAATATTGCCCTGTGCATTGCGATACATCACTTCCAGGGTATTGTTTTTTTCATCGAGGCCGCTGTCACGAAGGGCGTCGAAGAAACCGTCTCTTGCTTTTTTCAGGGTGTTGTCTTCAAATGCGTCTGCGAACGCTACGGAGGGAACGGACTTTTTTACATCATTACATCCCTGTAACATGAGCATGATGACGGAAAAAATCACCCAGAATCCCCGAAAAACGGCTTTGATAATCATAATGAAACAAATGTAGGCAGATTTTATCAGCCATTCCGTAACCTGTGGAATGCTCATTTTTACTGATTCTTTCATCTTTGTAAATAGGATGCGATAAGACTAATGATCTTCGGTACTTCAGGGTTAAGGCAGGATTGGCTACGGAGTCATTATCTTTGTCACCCTAATTCTATTATATGAAATGGTTGAACACACTTATCCGATACAGACTTTGGATCGGCTTGATTTTGATGGCTTTGGCCGTATTTGTCCATATGGAGTCAAGCTTTTGGCCTGCCTTTATCCTGTATCTGATAGCAGTCATTTTGATATTGGGTCATTTTCTGCTGGGACCGATGCGACTGATACAGACAGCCATGGAGAATGGTGATATGAAGGAGGCCCAAAGGGTTTTGGATTCTGTTACATTTCCCGGTCTGCTGATCAAGCCGGTGCGATCTGTATATTATACCCTGAAGGGTAATTTGGCCATGGTAGATCAGGATTTTGACAAAGCGGAAGCCATGATGAAAAAGGGTTTGTCGTTGGGGGGTGGTACCCTTACCAAGCAGGCTGAGGGTCCTTCCAAACTGCAGTTAGGCATGCTTAGTATGCAGAAAGGAAATATACGTGAGGCGGAAGGTTATATCAGACAAGCTATTCGTGCCGGACTTCCTGATATAGAAAATGAGGCGGCGGCCTATTTGCAAATGTGTTCTATCATGATGAACAAGCGTGAATTCCGCGCTGCGAAAGACTTTTTCAGAAAGGCTAAAAACCTGAAACCTACCACACCGCAGATTGTAGACCAGATACGGCAGATAGAAAAATACATCACCCGCATGCCGGGATAATCGGATTGCAAGGGATTTTGTTTTTCCTTTCTGATGCGGCTCCGTATCAATTGACATTATCATACCTGTCAAATCATACATATGAACACGTACCGTCAGAAACTGGAACAGAAGTTTCAGGATGAATACCGTAAGCTCAATCCTCAGCAGCGCAGTGCCGTAGATGCTATCGAGGGTCCTGTGATGGTGATTGCGGGACCGGGAACAGGCAAGACCCAGATACTGGCGGCCCGCATCGGTAAGATTCTTTTGGAAACGGATGCCCAGCCTGAAAACATTCTTTGCCTGACATACACCGACGCAGGCGCTATTGCCATGAGAAGGCGGTTGCTCGGGTTTATCGGTCCCGATGCGTACCGGGTACCCATTTACACCTTTCATGCCTTTTGCAATGACGTGATTCAGGATAATCTGTCGGCATTTCAGAAAAACATGCTCACGCCCATTTCAGAGCTGGAGACTATTGAGTTGTTCAAAAAACTGATTGACACGCTTCCCAAAAACCATCTGCTCAAGCGTTATCGTGGTGAAGAATATTATGAGATTCCCAATCTGCGTTCGCTGTACTCTTCAATGAAAAGAGAGGGTTGGACGCCTGTATTCCTGAATCAATGTATTGATGAATATATCATGAGTTTGGCTCAAAGGGAGGAATTCATTTACAAGAGAAACGGCAAAGGGTATCAAAAAGGAGACTTGAAAGTAACTCAGATAGCTGAGGAAACAGAGCGGATGGAGAAGCTCCGTGCCGCTGTAGATGAATTTGAACGATACAGGCAGTTGATGCAGGAATGGAAGCGGTATGATTTTGATGACATGATTACCTGGGTGATTGCCGCATTTGAGAATAACACCAATCTGCTGGCCAACTACCAGGAACGTTACCAGTATGTATTGGTAGATGAATATCAGGATACAAGCGGATCTCAGAACAGGCTGGTATCCATGTTGATCGACTATTGGGAAAAGCCGAACATCTTTGTCGTAGGGGATGATGATCAGAGTATTTTCCGTTTCCAGGGAGCCAATGTGGAGAATATGATGGACTTGCAGAGACGATTCTCGAATGATGTGCACACGGTGGTCCTTACCCATAATTACAGAAGCTCCCAGCCAATCCTTGATGCATCAAAATCGGTGATTGACCGGAATGAAGAAAGATTGGTGAAGAAGCTGAAGGGGCTTAGTAAGGAGCTGAAAGCTTCCGGCGAAAAGGTTATGCACCTCTCCGAGAAACCTCTGATAAAGGAATATCATTCTGCCAGAGATGAAATGGCCGGTATCACCGAGCATATCGGAATACTGCTTGCAGAGGGAGTAGAGCCGGGTAAAATCGCTATCATTTATCGTGAGAACCGGTATGGCCTCGAACTTAGCCGTTATCTTCAGCTAAGCAACATTCCGATTTACAGCCGGAAGAGCATCAATCTGCTGGATGAGCCCTTTGCCAAAAAGATCTTTTGCATGCTCGAGTACATCTCCATGGAACTCGACATCCCGTATAGCGGTGACGGACTTTTATTTCAGATACTGCATTATGAGTTATTCGGAATAAGGCCGATTGATGTCGCCAAGCTTACGGTGGAAGCCGGTTATCGCTCCAATGGCAGTTCCATCAGAAAGCTGTTGTTTGACAAGTCGAACAAACAGCCGATGGAGTTATTCGAGGAGGAGGCTGATAAGAACCTGTTGGCGGTTTCTGCAATCGTGGAGTCTTTGGTATCCGAGGCGTCCAATCTTCCGCTGCAGTTATTTTTTGAAAAACTGATTGTGAAGGGTGGCTTTCTGGCTTACGTCCTTAAAAATGACAGAAAGCATTTTCTAATGCAGGTGCTCACCTCGCTATTCGACTTCGTCAAGGATGAGACCTCTCGCAATCCCTCTTTGACACTGAAAGAGCTGGTTGAAATGATTGATCTCATGCGAAAGCAGAAGATTTCCATTCCTTTGATGCAGGTTACCGGTCATGAGAACGGCGTGAACCTTCTGACAGCGCACGGAGCCAAGGGCCTTGAATTCGGACATGTATTCGTTTCTGGTTCGATAGCCGCCTTCTGGGAGAAAAAGAATGCAAGCAAAGGAGGATATAAGCTGCCCGATAATATTTTTTCCGAGGTCGCCGGTGAAACCGATGTAGAGGAGCAGCGCAGGTTGTTTTATGTGGCACTGACGAGGGCAGAAAAACATCTGGAGATTTCTTATTACCAATTCGACAATACAGGCAAGGAAGTGGAGCCCTCCCGTTTCATTGCCGAACTGGCAGAGTCAGCAGGCCTGAAGTCGGAGAAAATCGAAATCGACGAAGCCCATCGTTTCCGTTTCAGCTCGCTGCAATTTAATGACCAGCAGCCTGAAATAGGGAATATAGAGGAAGATTTCATAGGGCCGATACTGGAAAAATTTGTCATGAATGTGACAGCGTTGAACAATTATCTGGACTGCCCATTGAATTTTTATTATAACAGTCTGTTGAGAATTCCTTCTGCCAAAGGAGAAGCCGCCGTGTTCGGAAGTGCTGTTCATCATGCACTTGAGCAACTTTTCCGAAAAATGACAGATCAAAGGGAGAAGACGGGAAGAGCCGATTTTCCCGACGAGGATTTTCTCTTGGAGGAGTTTAGGAAATACATGTATAATAATCGGGAAAGTTTCAGCACGGAGTCGTATAAACGAAGAATGGAATATGGGGATGAGATTATCAGAAACTATTATCGCCGGAATCTGAACAGCTGGAATAAGATCGCACTTGTGGAATTGAGCGTCAGGGGAGTACAGGTAGACGGAGTTCCTTTAAAAGGAAAGCTGGACAAGATTGAATTCACCGGCAAAGAAGTGAATGTGGTTGATTATAAAACCGGAGATCCCGATAAGGGAAAGCTTAAGGCCAAAGGTCCTTCTGATAAGGAACCTAATGGAGGAAGCTATTGGCGTCAGGCCGTTTTCTACAAGTTGCTGCTGGATAACTTCAGACAGAAGGACTGGAAGGTTGTCAGTACGGAGTTTGATTTCATTGAACCTGACAAGAAAAAAGAATTCGTGAGACAAATCGTACCCATATCTGACGCCGATACCCTGACTGTACGGCAGCAGATCAAATTGGTATGGGACAAGATTCAGGCGAGAGATTTTTATACAGGATGCGGTAAGAAAGAGTGTCACTGGTGCAATTTTGTAAAAGATAACAAGCTTGCCGTGGCCTTGCATGAACTTAAGGAAGAGGAATCTTGATTTTGGGAGAATCCTGCCAAATGCAATACCTTCATGCCTGATATCGTATGCGTTTTCAAAAACTATTTTACTGGTTGAGTTTTGCCGTCCTGGCAGTTTGGTTGATGTCTGCCGGGGGCTGCGCACAGATAGGTTTTCCCACCGGCGGTATACGTGACAGCATTCCACCTATTTTACTTTCTTCTACACCGGCGTCCGGTAGCACCGGTTTCAGCAGTCGAAAAGTCACACTGTTGTTCAATGAGTATGTGGAGGTAAAGGATATTCAAAAAAATCTGATGATATCACCTGCCATGTCGGTGAATCCCGTGGTATCCTCAAAACTGAAGACTGTTACCATACAATTCAAGGACAGTCTTCGAAAAAACACGACATATACTATTCAGCTGGGAGATGCCATTCGGGATATCAATGAGGGCAATGCCCTGGGTAACTTCAATTACATCTTTTCCACAGGCGATGAAATCGATAGCCTTATTGTATCAGGAAAGGTGATACTTGCAGAAACCGGAGAGTATGATAGCACGCTCATGGTGTTTTTGTTCAGCAATCAGGCCGATAGTGCAATTGAGAAATCAAAGCCGGAATTCATCACCCGTCTGAATGGATCAGGCGAATTTGTTTTCAAAAATCTTCCTTCCGGTGCATTTCGACTATATGCATTGAAGGATGGTGATGGCAGCCGAAACTATAACAATCCCTCAGAATTTTTCGCTTTTTATGATAGCATGGTGTATCCATCCGTCAATCCCACGGAGCTATTGTTGTTCGCCTATCAAAAAGAGAAACTCGCTGCTACTCCATTGGAGCAGAATAAGTCCGCAACTACTAAGCTGACATTATACCCTGATCTTCCATCAGGCTATCAAAGTCTTATTGACTCGCTGAAGTTTTCTTTTTCACGGCCCATTGCCCGGTTTAACCCTGACTCAATACAACTGCTGGATTCGGTCGGAAAAAAAGTGGATTTCAAGGATCAATTCGATGCATCACGTAAGACGCTTAAACTGGCTATAGACTGGAAGCCCGGAGTTAATTATAAGCTGATCATTAATAAGGGCGCATTCAGCGATTCATCAGGAAACGAATTGAGCCGAAACGATACGATTGCATTCAGCACAAGAGCGAATTCCTTTTATGGTAGGATGGCGTTGCGTTTTCCGGGTTATCAGAAAGAGAAAAATCAGGTTTTGCAATTATTGGATAAGGGACAGGTCAGATTTTCCTTTATCCTAAGTTCGTCTAATTTGAAAAGGGATTTGATTCCGCCGGGTGAATACTCCATGCGAATCTTGCTGGATCAAAACGGAAACGGAATTTGGGATCCCGGAGATTTTAGTAAAAAAAGACAGCCTGAAAGATGTCTTCAGATAACCGAGAAGTTGATTATCAGAAGCGATTGGGACAACGAAAGGGATATTTCCTTTTGATTATTCAGTATCGCACTCCTCAAAAAGCCCGCTTCTTGTTACATTTGTATCATGTTTTTCTCCTCTCAATTGCTTGAAGATGCCGTGCGCGAGTTCTCCCGTTTGCCGGGTATAGGAAAGAAAACAGCCTTAAGACTGGTGCTGCATCTTATCCGTCAGGAGGAGGGCCAGGTACTTCAGTTCAGTGATGTCTTAGCCAGATTGAGAAAAGAGATACGGTTTTGTGAGCGTTGTCATAATATTTCAGATGAACAACTTTGCAGAATCTGTTCTAATCAATTGAGAAAGCAAAAGGTCATTTGCGTAGTGGAGAACCTCAGGGATGTGATTGCCATTGAAAGTACGCAGCAGTTTAGCGGCATATATCATGTGCTGGGCGGAATCATCTCTCCGCTGGATGGCATAGGTCCTGAAGATCTTCAGATTGAAAGTCTGATTAGCAGAATTCAGAAGGAGGAGACCGAGGAGGTGATTTTTGCGTTAAATCCTACCATTCAGGGAGATACTACCATTTATTATATCGGGAAGAAACTCAAGCCATTCCCTTTGAAAATTACCACCATCGCCAGGGGGGTATCCTTTGGCGGGGAGTTGGAATATGCAGATGAGATGACGCTCGCTCGCAGTATCATGAATAGGATTCCGGTTGAAAACTATATCAACCATGCCTGATGTCCGCAGGAAACATTTTCAAAGCGAATAAATTCTTTAACTTAATTGATTTATCATTAATTTTAATATAGAATTTTTGATGATGAATCCGAAAACAAAGAAAGTAATTCTTCTAACGCTTATTTCTCTGCTGATTGCTGCGGCTGTCGCTTCCTATTTTTATAACAAGGGACCGGTTGACGTGTCGGACGAAAAGGGAATCGCCGTCGAGGCTGCAGTATTATATCAGGAATACATCAATGATACCGCTATAGCGGGTTCAAAATACGGAGGCAAGATAGTGGAGGTCAGTGGCGAAATCCAGGAAGTAAGAAAAACAAGTGAGCAGGAGCGTGTCGTATTGCTGAAGTCCGGTGTAGAAGGAGCCTATATCAACTGTTCCATGCAGGCCGGCAATGAAGTATTGCCGGAGTCAGGCAAAGTAGTGATCAAGGGAATTTGTGACGGAATTTTGCTGGATGATGATTTGGGGATTCCGGGGGATGTCATCGTTAAAAGATCTGTTATAAAAAATTGATGCCATGTCAAGGTATTTCTATCTTCTGATTATTATCTCAACATTGAGCGTCTTGGGTTTGTCCTGTAAGCATGAGCTTCCTTCAGGCAACAATTCCGATACCAACGGAAATGGTACCATTTCTATTCCTTGCAACGCTGATACCGTTTATTTTTCCAACACCATACTTCCAATCCTTACTCAATATTGTGCCATGAGTGGTTGCCACAGTGCTGCTACCCGTGCCGACGGGGTGCAACTGACGGATTTCAATTCCATTATCAACACAGCAGATGTCAGAGCGGGTAATCCCGATGGAAGTGATCTTTATGAGGTGCTTGTCACAACGGATCCGAATAAGAAAATGCCTCCATCGGGCAGTACTCCGATACCTGACAGTCTGGTGGCGCTCATAAGAAAATGGATTGTACAGGGTGCGAAAAACAATTATTGTACTCCTGACTGCGATACCAGCCAGTTTGGCTATCAGTCAACTGTCAGCAATATCATTTCATCCAAGTGCATCGGCTGTCACTCTGCCACCAATCAGCAAGGAGGAATTTCACTGGATACGTACGATAAGGTAAAAGCCTTATGTGCTAATGATAAATTGACCAATGCTATCGGCTATAATTCCAATATCAAAATGCCTCCTAATCAGAAAATGAGGGATTGTGACATCAATCTGATTCTTAAATGGAAGGCGAACAATTATCCTCAATAGAATAGCACCTATTCATGAAACAGATTAAAAGTATTGTTCTCTTGTCGATCAGCCTTGTCGTTTACTCGGCTTTTCTGGAAGGTTGTTATTATGATAATGAAGCTTTATTATATGGAGGCGGCGCCTCTTGTGATACCGTGCAGGTAAAATTTTCACCGGAGATCAAGCAGATTATCGATACAAAATGCGCCTATTCCGGTTGTCACAATGCCGCTTCGGGAGCAGGCTCCACTGTACTGACCGACCATGCTTCCATCAGTGCGAAGGCTGCCAGAATCAAAGACAGGGCGGTAGTGCAGAAATCCATGCCTCCATCGGGCGCACCTGCCTTATCGGATGCTGAAGTAATCAAATTGAAATGCTGGATAGAATCCGGCGCCCCTAATAATTAAAAAGAAAATAAGCATGAAACAGATTTTGTTGATTTCGCTCCTAGCCTTGGCTTTTAATCAGGTAAGCGCACAAAAAGTATTTACCAAAAACGGAAAAATTTCCTTCTTTTCTAAAACGGACATGGAAGATATTTCTGCCGATAATAATCAAGTGATGAGTGTCTTGAATACCCAGACCGGAGACTTGCAGTTTTCGGTGCTCATCAAAAGTTTCAAATTCGAGAAGGCATTGATGGAAGAGCATTTCAATGAGAATTATATGGAAAGTAACAAGTTTCCCAAGGCGAGTTTCAAAGGAGCACTTGATGACAAGTCAAAGGTGGACTTTGGTAAGGACGGAAATTACAAAGTGACCATATCAGGCGATTTGACCATTCACGGTGTGACGAAGAAGGTAACTTCGGTTCCCGGTACAATATTGGTGAAAGAGGGTAAGCCGACCGGTAGTTCAAAATTCAATGTCAAACTTGCCGACTATGAAATAGCAGTGCCGTCCGTAGTGAAAAAGAATATTTCAGAGACTATTGAAATTACGGTGTCCTGTCTCTTTGATCAAAAAATGTGATGAAATTACCTGCATGAGTAAATATTTTCTGTTCTTATTATTTATTTCTGTTTTTCAGTCAGCAAAGCTGGTAGCCCAGGATACCAGCGATATCATGAGTATGTTGGAGAATGAGGTGATGACTGCCAAGGAGGGCGGTACAGATTACACAACAGCGACTTTCAAGACTACAAGACTTGTCAATGGTCACTCGGTAGAAAATCCCGGACACGGGGTGTTGGATGTCAAAATATCGCATCGTTTCGGCATGATCAATGAAGGGGCCTATGCCCTTTGGGGCCTGGATAATGCCACTATGCGTATGGGATTGGACTATGGGCTCACTCCTCGTATGATGATCGGTATCGGAAGAAGCACCTATCAAAAAACTTATGATGCTTTTGTGAAGTATAAGCTGTTAAGACAGTCAACAGGCAAAGTCAATATGCCGGTCACAGTAAGTTATGTGGGAACGGCAGGGCTTAATTCTCTTAAATGGGCAGATCCCAATCGCAAGAATTTCTTCACCTCCAGATTATTTTTCACACACCAGTTATTGATTGGTAGTAAATTTTCAGAGGAGACCTCCTGGCAAATCATGCCTACTCTGGTACATCAGAATCTGGCGATTGGAAAGGATGATCCTAACGATTTGCTTTCAATCGGCTTTGGTGGCAGGCAGAAACTTAGCCGTAGGGTGAGTTTCAATGCCGAATATTATTATCAGCTCCCCAAGTACAAAGTACAAGGCACTACTGATGCATTTTCAGTCGGATTTGATGTGGAAACCGGAGGCCATGTCTTTCAATTGCATGTTACCAATTCCAGAGGAATGACGGAGCATTTATTTATTTCACAAACTAACGGAAGCTGGGGCAAGGGAGACTTGCTCTTCGGATTCAATATATCAAGGGTTTTTACCGTAAGGAATCCCAAGCATTGATTTAGCAACCTGTTCTTTATTTGATCATCTCTCCGGTTTTTAAGCCTAACCAAACCGCTACTAAGCCAAGGGTAACACTACTAAGAATATAAGACAGGGCTTGCAGGTGCAGCCCATTCTGAAGCATTCTGATGTTTTCAAGACTGAAAGCTGAAAAAGTGGTGAAACCGCCACAAAATCCTGTCATCAATAGCAGTTGCCATTCTGTTTGACAGGTTCTGCTTCGGTCAATCAGTATAAAAAATAATCCCATGAGAAAGGAGCCGGCTATGTTCACGCTCCAGGTTGACCAGGGAAAACCGGATGAAACACCCTGTGAAACATATTGTTGAATCATCCACCTTCCTAAGCCGCCGGCAGTACTGCCTGCTATCACCATTAATATCGGGAAAAACATTATTAATACATTATTGATTGAATTATTCTATTTCCATTACAGGGCATCATCATCTTACTCTTAAATTCCAATCAATGATGAATATAATTTTCCAGTTGATGAATGGTTTCCGCCTGAATAAGTATGGTTTGTCTCACTACATCGCTGATAGAGATGATTCCTACCATAACGCTATTTTCAAACACAGGCAAATAGCGTATGTTTTTGTCACTCATGACTTCCATACAATGCTCTACCGTGTCTTCCGGGCCCAGCACCGGCAAATCGACTGACATGATTTCTGTTACTCTTGCAAAAGAGGAATTCTTACCTTTCAACAAAACTTTACGGGCGTAATCCCTCTCGGTAAGAATACCCAGGTATTTGTTCTTATCCATGACAATTACTGATCCGATCTCATGCAGGGACATCAGTGTGAGAGCGTCAATTACAGATGCGGAATAGTCTATGACCACGGGCTGAATGCTCTTCCCTGCGAGCATGTCTTTTACCTTGTTCATAAAGATTGGTTTTGGTATAATGAAAATTACGAATGTAATTGGTCAATATCAAATTTTTGGCGCAGGATTTACAGCATGCCTTTTTACCCAAAATTCGTTAAGTTTATAGCCTGTCTGTTTTATGTATTTCAGAACCAATAAGAGGACCATCAATATATTGTTTGCACTGGCTTTTTTGTGCATCAATGTATTTTTTGTTTTGTTGAAATCCAATCTTGATAGGGCAGAACTGGATAATGAGGAAGTGAGCGAGTCTGTCCGCAATCTGATCAATCTTGAATCGGTCAGGAAGCACATAAGGCAATCTGAGCTTGACTTGAGGCAATTAGACAGTGATTTTTCAGAAGATCATCAAAAATCATTCAGATTGAGCATGAGCATACTACTGAATGACAGTTCATTTTTTTCCTCGTCCGGATCGGATGATATTGATATCAGCATTGATTCCATACGTTCCTATTTTAGATTGCTCCATCTTTATCAGCAGGCAACTGCCAAAGTTGAGTATCAAGCCGGGCCTGCTTTGCGTGAGATCCATGCCGCTTCTGAAAAAACAATTTTCCGGCTTAGGTCCGACATATTGTTACTGGAGGAGGAATATCAGGCCAGATTACTGAAATACAACAGTGATAGGATGGACTTCAATCTTAGGGCTGAAGCGAAATTCATGCTCCTTGCCATCCTGTTTAATTTCCTTCTTCTGGTATTTTATTATTTCATCATCCGGAATTTCAGGGATCAGGAAATCCATGATCTTCAACTTCAGTCCCAGGTAAGCGCCAAAACGAATGAATTAGACAATGTGTATGAAAGGATTACGGATGCCTTCGTTTCATTCGACAACGACTGGAATTATGTACATGTCAATTCCAAGGCGGCCGAATACCACGGCATGCCTGCTGCTGAATTGATCGGCAAGAATATTTGGATCGACTTTCCTGATCTTGTGAAGGAGCCATTCTATGATGCGCTGATGGAGGCCAAAACCAAGCGGCATACTATCCGTCTTGAGTTGTACTATGCTGCCAGGGATATCTGGTTCGAAGACCTCATTTATCCAACCGATGATGGATTGTCGGTTTATTATCATGATATCACTGAAAAGAAAAAAGCCGAACTCGCCCTCAGGCAATCAGAAAAGGAGCTAAAAACCTCTAATGAAAGGTACCAGCTTATTTCCAAAGCGACTAACGACGCCTTATGGGACTGGGATATACAGAAAGATCAGATTATTGGAAATGAGACTTTCAATAAGTTAATGAATATTGAGGAGGGGCAGGCGGTAAGAAGGGCATTTTTTCTTTCAAGAGTGCAATCCGACGATATCAATAAGATTCAGCAGAATTTTGAGAATTCAACAAAATCAGGAAGCACTTATGTGATTGATGAATTCAGGATTAAATTACCGGAAGAACAATTCTGCATCATGTTTAATCGCGGGTATTTGCTGTATGACGGTTCGGGAAAGCCTTACAGGATGTTAGGTGCCATGCAGGACATCACCAATCAAAAATTATCCAGACAACGATTATTAATTGAAAAAGAGTTATCCGATTCCATCATTAACAGTCTTCCGGGCGTATTCTATCTGTTTAATCGGAAGGGAAAGCTATACCGTTGGAACCGTAATTTCGAGGCGGTCACCGGGTATACTCCGGAAGAGATTGTCAAGCTTCATCCTTTGGATTTTTTTGTCCCAAGCGAGCAAGAGCTTATCAGTAATAAAATACAGAGTGTCTTCAAAAACGGAAATGACAGTGTCGAAGCCAAATTATTGACCCGGTACAATTCGGAGATACCTTATTATTTCAATGGCATGAAGATCACGTATGAGGGTGAGGAATGCCTGATGGGAGTGGGGACTGATTTAACTGAAAGGGTAAAGGCCCATAATGAATTACGTGAACTTTCCAAAAGCCTTCAGCATGCCAGCGAAAACGAGCGTGCATTCATGGCAAGGGAAATACATGATGAGCTTGGGCAGCAACTGACCGGACTCAAAATGGATGTATCCTGGCTCAAGCGTAAATTGGCGGATTCAGATGAGGAAATAAAGTTGAAGATTTCGGATATTCTGTCTTTGATAGATGAGACTGTCAAAAACATTCGTCGTATATCCACGCGTTTAAGGCCAAGAATACTGGATGACTTGGGGTTAATAGCCGCCCTGGAATGGCAGACCGATGAGTTTCGCAAGCGGTCTGAAACGGATATCGAATTTGTGAGTAACGTAGAGCATGTCGATCTTCCCACAGAAATAGCTACAGGTTTATTCCGGGTTTATCAGGAGTGTCTGACCAATGTCAGTCGTCATGCCGGTGCTACTGCCGTGGAGAGTAGTTTTACTCTGGAGAACGGCATGATATACCTGGAAATATGCGATAACGGTAAGGGGTTTGAAGAGGGGATAATTTCCGGCAAAAAAACTCTTGGATTATTAGGAATGAAAGAACGAACTTTATTGATGGGAGGTACTTACCAGATACATTCTGATACCGGAAAGGGAACCAGAGTTTTGGTAACGGTACCTATGCCCAAATCGGAATCGTATGACAAGAATACTGATCGCTGATGATCATTCGGTGGTAAGAAGGGGCCTCAGGCAAATTCTGCTTGAAGGCTTTCCCAATGCTGCAATCGAGGAGGTTGCCGATGCGGATGAGTTGGTTCGGCAGGTAATGAAGTCGGATTGGGATGTGATCATTTCCGACCTGTCCATGCCCGGAAGAAGCGGCCTGGAGGGATTGCAGCAAATCAAGCAGATCAAGCCCAAGATACCGGTGCTTATTTTGAGTATACATCCTGAAGAGCAATACGCTGTCCGCATGCTTAAAGCAGGGGCATCCGGTTACCTCAATAAAGATCTGGCACCTGAAGAACTTGTGACTGCCGTTCAGCGTGTCATGTTAGGTAAAAAGTATATCACACCCACCATAGCTGAGCATTTAGCTTCCGTGCTGGATCACCCGGAAGATCGTCCTTTGCACGAATTATTGTCTGACAGAGAGTTCTCTGTTTTGAAAATGCTGGCAGCGGGAAAATCCGTCTCCGAGATCGCAGAAGACCTCTATCTCAGCGTAACTACTGTCAGCACCTACCGAACCAGGGTTCTGACCAAATTGAATCTCAAGACTAATGCAGACCTTACACTTTACGCCATAGAGCACAAGCTGTTATAAAACTTGTAGTATAATTACTACATTATTCCGGCTAAGTGACCTACACCAGAAACCTCCTGCCATATTTAACTTCGGTGTTAACCTATGCAGTTGTCATGGTAAAAAACGGATTTTGTGTGCTTGTGGTTGACGATTCCATGCTTGTAGTAGAGCGTATTTTGGGGAATTTGCGGGAGTTGGATTGTATCAAATCACTGATCAGTGCACTTGATTTTGAGGAAGCAAGGCAACTTCTTTCAGAAAATGAAGTTGACATCACCCTGCTCGACATTAATATGCCGGGCAGGAGCGGTATCGAACTGCTCACCCACATCAAACAAAATCATCCAAGGGTGAAAAATATCATGCTGACCAATCAGTCGGACGATTATTACCGAGCTCTTTGCGCTAGAATAGGCGCAGATTATTTCCTGGATAAGACCAGTGAATTCGAAAGAGTTCCGGAACTTATTGAAATCTGTTTCAAGAGCAATGCGTCAGGAAACTGATTTTGCGGATCAGATGCCTAATCCTGACGCCCATAGATTCTATTGATTTCTCCTCTGTATTTCTCCTCAATTACTTTTCTTTTGATCTTGAGGGTAGGAGTGAGTTCACCACTTTCTATTGACCACTCCCTTTCCAGCAGTTCGAATTTTTTCACTTGCTCCACCGGATTGAAATATAGATTAAAGGCATCCAAAAGCTCACGATAAAGGTTTTTTACTGAGATATTTTCTATTGCATCAGCTTCAGAATGGAATGTGAGATTATTTTTCATCATCCATTCCCTGAGATTCGGAAAAGAAGGTACTATCAGCGCTCCTACAAATTTCTCATTGGCACCCACCACCATTATTTGTTCCACATAAGGTGATTCCTTCAATCGGTTTTCAATAGGCTGTGGTGCCACATATTTTCCGCCACTTGTTTTGAAAAGTTCTTTTTTTCTGTCTGTAATACGCAGGTACGGGCCGTCAAAAACGCCGATGTCTCCTGTATGAAGCCATCCGTCGATGATGGTTTCCGCGGTCAGTTCCGGTCTTTTATAATATCCCAACATCACGCTGGGTCCTTTCACACAAATCTCACCATCGGGTTCGATTTTCACTTCCTGTCCTTCCAGAACCATTCCCACACTTCCGAATCTCGTTCCTCCTTTCGCTTTTCTGTTTACGGTGATGGCCGGGCTATTTTCGGTAGGTCCATAGCCTTCATAAATCGGAATCCCCGCAGCGGTGAATATTCTGATCAGTCTAACCTGGCAGGCAGCTCCGCCTGTCACTATGAAGTGGATGTGATTGCCCAGCGCTTCCTTCCATTTACTGAATATCAATTTCCTTGCAAGGATCAGTTGGAGCCGATAGGAAATGGTCCCTTTCTTTTCATTATCATAACGGTTAGCCAGGTCCAGCGCCCAGAAAAATAGCTTTTTTTTGACCCCGTTCAGTTCAGAGCCTTTTGTTACTATTTTGTCGTATACTTTCTCCAGCAGTCTGGGTACGGTAGTAAACAAGTTCGGCTTCACTTCTTTCAGATTATCACCGATCGATTCCATACTTTCCGCATAGTAGATAGAAATACCACTGGCCATGTATACATAGGAAATCATCCTTTCGAAAATATGATTCAACGGAAGGAAGCTCAGGGCCTTTAGAGTACTGTCATTTTCAAAAGGAAAGCTTGATTTGGCATTGTGCACATTACTGACAATATTTCCATGACTTAACATCACTCCTTTGGGAAGTCCCGTGGTTCCTGAGGTATAGATAATAGTGGCACAATCGGACGAACGGATATTTTTTCTTGTTAATTCGAGCTCTTGCTCAAAGCTGCCATCGGTTGCCAATATGTCTTTCCAATAAATGAACGACTCCGTTTTATCGAAGCAATAAACGGATTCAAGTTCAGGAAGTTTATTTCTGACTGACAAGATCTTATCCACCACCTCTTTTCCGCTGACAAACAAATGCCTGACAGCCGCCTCTTTCAATATGAATTCGATTTCGTTGACATGGGTGGTAGGATAAATCGGACAAAGGACGGCTCCAGTTTGCTGGCAGGCAAGATCCAGTATAAGCCATTCAGGTCGACTGGCGGAGATCAGGCCTATTTTATCCTGGTTCTCTACGGTCATGTCTTTGCCGCTAATTCCCAGTTTCATCATACCTCTGGCCAGTTGTGAGGTCAATTCTTTCACTCTGGATGTGCTATATGAAACCCATTGCTCCCCTTCTTTAGCAGCAAGCATATCTTTCTTGGGAAATTGTTCCAATTGCCAATCGAGGAAATCAAAAAGTCTTTCAGCTTTTTTCATATGGAGTTGATGAAGAGTTCTCACAAATTAAGGAAAAATCGCTTCAGCGATGTCTTTTGAGCCGGCTGTGATCCAATCGGTCATACTATTCTTTCAAATTGATTATCTTAAAGCGTTTATTTGACTTTAAGATGGAAAATAACAGTAAGAAAACAAGAAATTTTGAAAATTTCATCTGGATTGATTTTACCAATCCGGAGGTGGAGCAGCTTACCGGTATCGCTGAAGAGTACGGTCTTGATTTTTTTCAGATCAGAGATAGCATTGAAACAGGGCATCTTCCCAAATTCGAAAGACAGCCGGGGTATTATTTTTTGATATTAAGGGCTTTCACATCCAGCATAGAGGAGGGAGACACGACTATTGTAAGTCTTTCAAATAAGATCGCCTTTTTTTACAATGACAGGAAAATGATCACTGTTCACCGGAGTCACTTTTCATTCATGGAGGATTTAGGAAGCGGTTTTACGAAGCCCGAAAGCCTGCTTCTCCATCTTATTTTGAAAATGGCCGATACTTATCAGACCCCGATGCAGGAGCTGGATCAGAAAATTGCGGATCTTGAAAAAACCCTGTTTTTGAAAGAGTACACGAAAGTGTCACTGGAGGATTTATATTTCCTGAAAACCCAAACCCGAATCACTAAAAAGTTGCTGCAGTTGTTCCAACAGACAGTCGGTCATATCGAGGTAGCGGAGGATAACAGGACGGCCCTTCAGGATATCAAGGACCGACTGGTCAGTCTTATTCTCAGTTACGATGAGATTTTGGAAAGCTCCCACAACCTTTTAAATACCTATCATTCTATCAATGCCAAGCGAAGTAACGATGTCATGAAGTTATTGACCATCTTTTCTGCGTTTTTTCTGCCATTGACTTTTCTGGTTGGCATTTACGGTATGAATTTTGACAATATGCCTGAATTGAAATGGAAGTCGGGTTATTTTGTGATATGGATTTTAATGTTGGTGATTTCATTGCTCATTTTCTACTGGTTCAGAAGGCGCAAGATCATCTAGCAAGTAGTTCTCCCGTGAGTTACAATTTTGGCATGTTGTAGTTTGATTTTATACATGAAAAAGCCGCAATCAATTTTGATTGCGGCTTTAATTGGAATTATTAAACCAATTTATTTTTTAGCAGCGCTGAGGTTCAGCTTCAGATTGACTTCCTTGCTGATGATCCAGTCTTTTGGATTATTCTGTCCTTTGTAGTTCATGCCCCACATGGATCTGTCGATGTTGAAGTCGGCAACCACGGAGACATTGCTTTCGCCGATGCTCACCTTAGCCGGGAATATGATATTATGGGTGGTATCTTTTAAAGTCAAATTACCCATGATGACATGTGTGGCATCGGTCATTTTACCCTTTTCTGTGGAATCGGCCACTTTTACAGAAGTGATTTCGAATTTACCGGTTGGATATTTAGCTGCGTCAAAGAAATCAGGGCTTTTCAAATGACCTTCCAGCATTCCTTTCATTTCGGGATCCTTTGCCATATCGAGATCCGTCAATGAGTTGATATCAATCACGAAATTGCCGGAGGTTATATTTCCATTTTCCACAAACACATTTCCCTCTTTGAAACGGAACGTGCCCTGATGCGAGCCGTCAATTTTGTTTCCTGTCCAGTTAATAACCGCAGTACTGTCCAGTGTAAAGGCTGTTCCTGCTGAAGCCGCTACTTCCTGCGCTTCCTGGGTTTGTGCTTTTTCTCCTTCAGGATTTGAGGTACATGCCGCGAATACTGCCGGCAATAAAAGGGTTGTGAAAATCAATTTTTTCATATTACATTTTTTTGCAAATA
>Ga0315906_10000848_pt1 | contig 46984 bp, 35 predicted proteins | sample LakEriMetagenome_4_FD_203526 | JGI IMG/M metagenome (GOLD analysis project Ga0315906, IMG submission 203526) | Freshwater fungal communities from buoy surface, Lake Erie, Ohio, United States - Buoy 2 MA122 | ecosystem: Environmental > Aquatic > Freshwater > Lake > Lake biofilm | place: USA...
CAGCCGCCTGGTTGATTGTCAGCGTCTGACCGCCGATGGTCACGGAACCGCTTCTCGAACCTCCCGTGTTGGCGGCGACCGACAGGTTCACCGTTCCGTTACCCGTCCCCGTCGCTCCCGACGATATGGTTATCCACGACGTCTGGGTCGATGCGGTCCAAGCACAATCTGATGTGGTTGAAACAGAGATAGAGAGCGTTCCGCCACCCGCACTCACATTCGTGGATGAAAGAGGGGTCAATCCAAACGTACATGCCGCTCCAGCCTCCGCGAGAGTCCAGTCCGAAAACTGCGTGACACCGTTCGCGGTTGCGACGCGAGTTTGAAAATCTATTGCCGCTGAAACCTGCTGAGCGGCTCCACCAGCCACTCTGAAAAGCTTGTATCCGGCCTCATTGCCCGCGGTCACGTCCCCTGCGAGATACTTGAACGAAACATTGGCGGAAGAGACCCCTTGATTCGAGATGCTCCAATACCTGGAGATTCTGTTGACTGGAAGTCCGGTCGCATTCGAATAAGCAGAGCCAACCGCGCGGACCGCGACTGTCCCTCCCGAGGACGCGTTGCTGATCGTCACAGGCGAATATCCGTTGGAGGTTCCGACCGGGAACACGAAGCTGTCGGTACCCGAGATACATCTGCGAACAAGTGCCGTCGACTTTCCAGTCGAGGCATCGACGAAGACCGCCGGACCCTCACACTTCTCCAATATCAACTCCCCGTCACCCGAGATGGTTCCAAGGACATTCAGATTTCCTGTCACGGTGAGCGACCTGCCACTCGCGATATTGAGTGTCGCGCCTTCCTCTATCTGCAGATTTCCGACAGTCGCATTGGACGATGAGATATCGACCGTCGCTCCGTATATCGACACAGACAAAGATGCCGAAGGAACGGCTCCATTCTTCCAGTTCGCCGCCTGATGCCAGTCGGAACTAGAAGAGGATTCAAAATAATTCTCATTCAAGCGGGCTATCCCCGGCGAGTTGTCGCATCCCGCCTTTCCGAAGAACCCCCCGATTGTCAGCTCACTTCCGCTTGCGATGATCGTCGCGGCCGTGGAATCCAATCCAGTCCTGAGAACCGACCAGGAACTTCCGTCAAATTTGAAGAGACCGGTGGATGATGTTCCCGGTGTTCCCGAGAAGTCCGTTCCCGCATAGAGAGTCGAACCCACTCCGGTAATCGACACGACCGGCGCGGTTATCCCGGAACCGACCGCACTCCACGCCGAACCATTCCATCTCGCGATGTTCGAAAGTTGGGCGGCCCCCGACCCGGAGAAATTTCCACCGACATGGAGCACACCCCCGATGTCGACGAGCGTGTAGACCTCGCCTGCGTTGAGTCCGGAGGCGAGCGAGGACCAAGAACCTGATTCCCATTGGCCGACACCGCTCGTGGAGGAGACGCCGCCGACTGAGCCGAAGCTGCCCCCGGCATACAACTTCGTTCCGATTGCGCGAAGGGCATAGACCGGCGCATCTGCGCCCGTACCCATGGCCGACCAGGAGGTCCCATTCCATCTCGCGATTCTGTTTGCGGCGGTTCCGCCTATGTTGAGAAACTCGCCTGCCGCGATGACATCCGAACCGATGACCGCCACCGCCCAAACGGTGTCATCGGCTCCCGTTCCGTATGCCGACCAGGATGATCCATCCCATCTCGCAATCCTGTTCGCAGCGGTTCCCCCGGCAGTGGTGAAGGCGCCGGCCACGATCACATTCGATCCGGAAACGGTGATTGAGAAGGCAGCGGCGTTGAGACCGGTTCCGAGCGCGGACCACCTCGTCCCGTCCCACTTTGCGATTCTGTTCGCAGAAATCCCACCAATCGATGTGAAATCGCCCGCCACATAGAGGTTTCCAGATGCATCGGTCGCGGACGACCAGACGAACCCATTCGGAGACATCGCTGCAAATCGAGCATCCCACCCGCTCGAACATGGTTGGCTAGCCGGTGAATCGAAATCCTTGGCCGAAATGTTTGTCGGGAAGGTCGAGATCGAGAGAATCAATGCGACGAGGATAATTGCGCGCTTGAACAATGAATACTTTGTCACGTGGTCTCCCGGGAGCGGGCCCCTCGAAATGATGGTCACCCTGAGAACATCTGTTTATTTATTGGCAGAAATTAGCACATTCAGGAAGGCTTTGCATCACCGATCCGATAATCGGCACGGACTTCCATCAGTCAGAAAATAGATGCCAAGAGGTCCCTGAAAACCAGCGCCAGAAAAACAAGGATACCGACCACTATCTCCCCACGATACTTTTTGGCTATTGCTACAAACTTGAGACTCATTTCATTTCTCCGATAGGGACCGATTTCGATGAAGTTGGGAAAAGCTGTTCCGCTGTGACTGAATGGTTTCGTTCGTGGGCTGACTTCATCAATCTGAAAAAAGACAGCAACCTGGTTGTGTCTTCTCAAAAGTCGCCCTCCAGCGCGTCTTCCCAAAATTCTTCTCCTTATAACACATGAAAGAATGTATCATCAGAAAAAAGAGGCCGTTCACCAAATCATACCCGTCCAGAACTTCGATAAACTGATCTAGATATGAGAAGCGCCATCAAATCTCTCTTCCGACCGTTCGCTCTTTTGCTCAGGCGTCTCGGCTTTGATCCGGGGGTCATCCTAAGTTTCAAACACTACCCCTTATACAAAAAACAAAAGAAGGAATGGCTAAAGAGTGGCGGAAAGATAACGCATACTTACATGCTTTTATCTGACTATTCAGATAAAGCCGGATCGGCAAAGGGACATTATTTTCACCAAGACCTTTTGGTGGCAAACTTCATTTTCGAAAACAATCCTCCTCGCCATATCGATGTGGGCTCTAGAATTGACGGTTTCGTTGCTCACGTGGCTAGTTTCAGAAAAATTGAAGTCATTGACATACGACCATTGGCAAAATCCGAGCACGCAAACATTGAATTTCGCCAAGGAGATCTAATGAACCCAACCGATGTCGGCATGACAGAGTCGCTGTCTTGCCTTCATGCCATTGAGCACTTCGGACTGGGAAGATACGGGGATCCAATCGATGTGAATGGGCACAAAAAGGGAATAGATAACTTGATTAAGCTGGTTAAAAAGGGAGGGCGGTTCTATATAAGTTTTCCAATAGGCCAGGACGATGAAGTTCATTTCAACGCCCATAGAGTCTTTCACCCTAAATCGATATTGTCGATTCCAAGCGTTTCGAAAAACATGAGATTGGTTCGTTTTGACTTCATCGATGACAACGGAGACTTACACTTGGATGCTTCGACGGACGATGCTGTCGGCAAAACACGATTTGGCTGTGGAATTTATACTTTTGAGAAGATTGTCTGAAATTCACGGCCAACTTATGACGGACTTGCATCCCCCTGAGGAATGCCCCTAGCGCTGTCACTCCACCGTGACCGACTTGGCAAGATTCCTCGGTTGGTCGACGTCACACCCCTTCCGCACCGCTATGTGGTAGGCGAGGAGTTGCAGAGGCACGACGGAGAGAATCGGCGAGAGGAGATCGGAAGAGTGCGGAATGGTCAGAACATGATCAGACACTGTGGAGCTCATGTCGTCGCCCTCACTGAGAATCGAGATGACCTGACCGTCCCGGGCCTTGACCTCGACTATGTTCGAATGCGTCTTCTCGTAACGAAGCTCGCTCGTTGGATTCCCCTCCTCCCTTGTGTTGATGAATACGACCGGGAGATTCTCGTCGATCAAAGCGTTCGGCCCGTGCTTCATCTCACCCGCAGGGTATCCTTCCGCATGTATGTACGAGATTTCTTTGAGCTTCAGTGCTCCCTCGAGCGCTATCGGATAATTGATACCTCGTCCCAGATACAAGAAATCCTGCGCACGGAAAAGTATCTTTGCGAGCTCCTCTATCTCCTCGGTCTCGCTCAGGATACTCTCGATCTTGAGTGGCAACTCAGCCAGTTCTCGCGCACACTCCTTCGCGAAATGCTCATCGACCGTCCCTCGCACCCTGGCGATGTGGAGTGCGAGCAGGTAGAGAGCGACAACCTGGGCGGTGAATGCCTTCGTGGATGCGACCCCGATCTCCGGACCTGCGTGCGTGAGAATCGTTCCATCCGCCTCACGATGAACCATTGAGCCTTGGACGTTGCAAATCGCAAGCGTCTTGCATCCGCGGGACTTCCCTTCGCGCATCGCGGCGACCGTGTCGGCGGTCTCGCCTGATTGAGAGATGACGATCAGGAGCGTGCTCGATTCCGCGAGCGGCTCGCGATATCTGAACTCCGAAGCGTAATCGACCTCGACCGGGACGCGTGCGAGTTTCTCGATCATGTACTTCCCGATTATCCCGGCGTTCCGCGACGTTCCGCATGCCGCAATCTTGATCGATGAGAATTTCGCCAAATCCTCGTCTGAAATGTTCATCGGGTCGAGGAAGACCTTGCCGGACTCAAGGGAGATTCTTCCGTTGACAGTGTCACGAACCGTTCGTGGCTGCTCGAATATCTCTTTCAGCATGAAGTGACGAAAGCCGCCCTTCTCCGCAGCGATCGGATCCCATGTGATGCGTTGCTGTTTCGGACGCGCGATGTTGCCGTCGAAATCTGTTACCCTGACCGCATCTTTGGTGAGGACCGCGATCTCCCTTTCGCCGAGATAGAAGACATCGCGTGTGTGTTCGAGGATCGGAGGGATGTCGGATGCGACGAAGTATTCCCCGTTTCCGAGTCCGATCACTACGGGCGCGCCCTCGCGGACCGCGACTATTGTGTCCGGCTCGTCGGCACAGATGATGGACAGTGCGAAGATTCCCTTAAGTTCGCGGACCGCCTTTCGAACCGCTTCCTCGAGGTTCAGATCCTCGGAATATTTGTAATGACCGATCAGATGCGCGACGACTTCCGTGTCGGTTTCGGTTTTGAACTCGCTGCCGAGTGATTTCAATCTGTTTTTAAGCAGGATGTAATTCTCGATGATGCCGTTGTGAACGACGACTATCCGACCCGACTGGTCTGTGTGCGGATGCGCGTTCTCCTCTGTTGGGCGACCGTGAGTAGCCCAACGGGTGTGGCCAATTCCATAGGTTCCGTCGAGAGGATTTAGTCTGACGACCTCTTCGAGATTTCTGAGCTTGCCCTCGGCGCGACGGGTGGTGAGATGTCTCTCCGAATCGACGACTGCGATGCCTGCGGAATCGTAACCACGGTACTCGAGCTTGCGCAGTCCCTCGATAAGGAGAGGGACTATCTGTTTGTTGCCCACATAGCCGACGATTCCGCACATATCGATGAGGTCAGGAGTCTTCCTTGATTCTCGCAGGAACTCCGTAGACGAGGGCACCCGCAGGGACATCCGATGTGACAACGCTGCCGGCTCCCGTCACGGCTCCATCGCCGATGGTAACGGGAGCGATGAGCATCGTGTCCGACCCGATGCGGACATCCCTTCCGATTACCGTTTTGTTCTTCTTCACACCGTCGTAGTTGCATGTGACGGTACCCGCTCCTATGTTCGCGTTGTCGCCAACCTCGGCATCTCCGAGATATGTCAGGTGACTCGCCTTCGCTCCCTTTCCGAGCACCGTGTTCTTGAGTTCCACGAAATTTCCAACTTTTGAACCATCCCCCATGCGGGCGCCGTTGCGAAGATGCGCCATCGGCCCAAGCCTGCAGTTGTCGCCGATATTCGAATCGGTGATGACGCATCCATCGAGCACCTCGACTCCACTACCAACGACAGAATCCTTAATACGACTACCGGATCTGATCACACAACCTGTGCCGATGTTCGAATCACCTTCGATGAAGACGTTTGGATGGAGAATCGTGTCGCGACCGATCACCGCATCGGTTCCGATGTACGTGTTGGCCGGATCGATGATCGTCACACCGGCATTCATGTGGAAGGAGTTGACCTTTTCCCGGAGCTTCCGCTCGAGAGCCGCGAGTTGGTTGCGATCGTTGACCCCCTCGACCTCGGCTGGATCGGAGCATATGTTCACCGCTACCTTGTCTCCATCGGAGACCATGATCGCCGGCACGTCGGTGAGGTAGTACTCGCCCTGTGCATTGCTGTTACCGATCCGCGCAAGCGATCCAAAGAGTTTTTTGGAGTCGAAGCAATAGATTCCCGTGTTTATCTCTTCGATTTGAAGTTGTTTCTCATCGGCGTCTTTCTGTTCGACTATTCCGACGAATCCGGCGTCATAGTCGCGGACGATGCGTCCATATCCCGATGGATCGGGAAGAACAACGCTGAGAATAGTGCAAGCGGATCTGTATGAATCGTGTGTCGACAGCAAGGAGGAAAGAGTCTCCTGCCCGATCATCGGGACATCACCTGAAAGAACGAGCACGGTCGCGTCGTCGTTCTCGAGATGCTCACGGACGCAGTTGACCGCATGGCCTGTCCCGAGTTGCTCGTGCTGGGGAACGAACTCGAAGAGATCCGCGCCGAATCTCTTGATGCAGGCTTCACGCACGACGTCACCTTGATGACCGACCACCACGAATATCTTCTCGGGAGAAAGTTTGATGGCTCCATCGATCACATGCGCGATCAGCGGTTTGCCCGCAAGCTCATGCAAGACCTTCGCGCGGTCCGATTTCATGCGCGTTCCGAGCCCTGCGGCGAGGATGACTACCTTGAGCCCAGGTGATTTCTTGTTGGCATCCATCATGTTGTCGGCGTCCGCCGGTGGCGTCGGAAGCAAGGCTTCGGCGAGACCCTCAGAGATTAACACCTCGGTGCTCGATGGGCAACGAATTGGGTGCGATGAATGAGTGGCATAAGTGTCCGTTATCGAACAACTTGCAAGCGTTAACGATTAATTGAAGAATAAGACTCAGATTGTCCGCAGAGATAGGCATCATCCCGATATGAATCGAGAAGTGGGAATAGTGAGAAGGGTCCGTGAGGATGGTGTTTCCATCGTCATTTCCTGTCACAACTCGAGCAATCGAATCGCCGAGACCTTGAGACACATCTCCAAGCTTGAGGTCGGCGAGATCCCGACGGAAATCGTTCTTGTGGACAACAACTCCAATGACCGCACCGCGCAGGTGGTGGAGGAAACGTGGAGTGAATTGGGGCAACCGATACCGCTGAGACGATTTTTCCACGAAACCCCGGGCTTGGGCGAGGCAAGGCGACGGGGCTTCGAGGAATGCATGTATCGCATCGTCATCGTATGCGATGACGACAACCATCTTGCGGCGGATTACGTTTCAAAGGTCTACGGTCTTTTCCAACAGGTTCCCAAGATGGGGGTCATCGGAGGCGTCGCATATCCGGATTCCATGTCGGAGCTGCCGGAGTGGTTCGAGGACGAGATGCATTACTTCGCATGTGGCGACCGAGGGCTCGAGCGCGGAAGACTGGATGGTATCGATGCATGGGTCTGGGGAGCCGGGATGGCGTTCCGACTTGATGTCTTCGATCGCCTCATCGAGGCTGGGTTCCGAAATATCGTCGGAGGTCGGACAGGGTCATCGCTCCTGTCGGGCGAGGATGTGGAGTGGTGTCACTGGTTCGAAGCGGTCGGCTATGAGATCCACTTCGAGCCCGATCTGCAGCTGACGCACTTCATTGAAGAGAGAAAACTGACACAGGAATATCTCATGAACCTGAAAGAAGGAATCCGGGTGTCGGGCAGGATGCTGACGAGCTACCACCCGTTGCTGAGAGGACTCGAGATGAGACGGAATCAAACCTATGGGAAGTCATTGCTGCTTGCGAGAATACTCGCGAAGATTCTGACCCTGAAGGATTACCAGCCCGAAGTGGTAGCGTCCTTGCCTTTGACGAACTTTCTTCTCAAGGACTCCATCAGGGAACTTCACCGTTGCCGCGAGAGATTCATCTCACCTTCGGATTAAAAGAGAAAGAGCCACCGTCAAGGTGGCTCTTCGATTTTAGTGGCGGGGCCGACGGGGCTCGAACCCGCGACCTCCAACGTGACAGGCTGGCGTTCTAACCAACTGAACTACGACCCCGCAAGAGAATGCTTTCTGCAATCTTTTCTTTTCAAAATTGGTGGGCACGAAGGGACTCGAACCCCTAACTTCCTCCTTGTAAGGGAGGCTGTCTACCAATTGACATACATGCCCTGACCCCGGTTCTCATTCCCAAATCCACGGGAACGCAGCAGCACGCTTTCAAACACAGACCCGAATATCAGGCTCCGAGGAAACTCCAATGCTACAAAAGGCCTTCGGAAAGTGTCAAGGAAGGCCTATTTCGGCACTGTTTCTCAAGAACTGCGGTTCAAAATGAAATCCGCCAGAAGTGAAAGGACCTTGGTCTTTCTGTTGAGAGAGGCGATGGCCTCGAGCGCCTCAGTGTGAATCCGACGGGCTTCCTCACGAGAACCTTCGATTCCGAGAAGAGCAGGATATGTCGTCTTCTCCGCGACCGCATCCTTTCCCGCGGTCTTTCCAAGTTCCTCGGTGGTGCCTGTGACATCGAGAAGATCGTCGGTGATCTGGAAGAGCAGTCCGATCGACTCACCGTAGCGGGTGATGGTGGAAAGCTCGTCGTCGTTTGCGCCCGCTGCAAGCGCGCCACTTCTGACGGCGGCAACGATCATCGCTCCGGTCTTATGGTGATGGATGCGTCTGAGGAGGTCGATTCCCGAGACCACTCCTTCGGAATCGAGGTCGAGTTGTTGCCCCTCCACCATCCTCGTGGCGGCAGAGGAGAGCTCCCTGACGATTGCTATCCTGACCGGAAAATCGAGTGACTCGTCATCGGCCACAGCCTGAAATGCCATGCTCTGCAAGACGTCCCCGGCGAGTATCGCGGTGGCCTCATCGAACCTCACGTGACAGGTCGCACGGCCTCGCCTGAGATCGTCATCATCCATCGCGGGGAGATCGTCGTGGATCAGCGAGTATGTGTGAATCATCTCGAAGGCGGCGGCTGTTCGGAGCAGGCTGGATCTTTCGGCCCCGAACGCGTCTCCCGCCGCACACACCAATGCGGGACGGAAACGCTTTCCTCCGGCGAAAAGGCTCCAATTGACCGCCTCGTTCAGGCGCGAAGAGACCCCGGTCTCGACGAGCCGTTTCAGGATCGGGTCGAGCTCCGTGCTCACTTCTTCGAGATATCGATTCAACTCATTCATGGAACCAGGGGCTAATTTAAACCCGATGGGCGGAAGTACTCAAACCCTCCTGGGAATCTCGCTTGCATCGGAGTCTCCATGTGCGAGAATCGGGGGCATGAGCATCAGCCCCGATGAATTCAGAAAGACCCTCGCCAAATTCGCCAGCGGAGTCACGGTCGTGACTTCTTCGGATGCCGAGGGAGGCATCTTCGGCATCACGGTCTCAGCTTTCTGCTCCGTGTCCCTCGAACCCCCTCTGATCTTGGTATCGATAGAGAAAGAAACAGGAACTCATCATGCATTGTCCGAGGGCGATGCCTTCAATGTTCACATTCTTTCGGAAGACCAGCAGGATGTCTCCAACAGATTCGCATCGAGATCGGAGAACAAATTCGATGGTTTCGATTTCTCGCTCGACGATCGTGGAATTCCAAAGATGGGAGATTCGCTTGCGATGATGAAGTGTAGAAAATTCTCCGAGGCCGACGGTGGTGACCACACGATTTTCGTGGGTGAGGTTCTTGAAACCGAGATCCGTGATGGATTCCCTCTTCTGTACTGGCAATCCGCTTACCGCAAGATCGAGAAATGATCAGGTCAGCATCGACGACAGATCGCTCTCCGACAGTTCGTAGACCTCGTTGCAGAAACCGCAGGTCATCCTCGCTCCATGGTCCTCCGCGATCATCGACTTGATCTCCTCGGCGCCGAGCGATTCGATCAGACCCCTTGCCCTCTCCATCGAGCACCCACACTCGAACATGACGGGTGTTTCGCCCAGAATCTGATAATCGAGAAGACCTAGAGTCATGCTGAGAAGTTCTTCAGGGGTGGCACCTTCCTCGATGACCCTCGAGATGCTCGGCGCATGGAGTATCGTGTCCTCGATCATGACCGCATGATTCTCATCGAAGCCCGGCAACATCTGGATCATCACACCCCCTGCGCATCGCACGAAGGGCTCTTCCTTCATCAGCTTCTCTCCCAACATCACGGCCGAGGGTATCTGTTCGGATGTCAGCAGATAATTGGCTATGTCCTCGGCAACTTCTCCCGAACCGATTTCGACCGATCCGATGTAGGGTTCCTTCCGAAGTCCGATATCGAAACCCGCTTCGCGGATGACGTGAATCATTCCTTTTCCGATCACTCCGGGGACATTGAACTCCCCCGAGGATTTCCGTTCGGCCTCAGCGATCGGATTTCGCACGTACCCTCGGACTTTGCCGCCGGTGACGGCCTCGGTGACGATGCCCTCCAGGGGTCCGTCACCCTCGATTTTCAATGTCAGCCGATCGAACTCTTTCAAAGACGCACCCATCAGCAACGTCCCGGTCAAGGCCCTTCCGAGAGCACAGGTTGTGGTTGGCGAAGTTCCGTGCCTCCTGACAGCCTCGCGGACTGTGTCGGTCGTAATCGCGGCCATTATTCTGATGGTGGCGTCCGCTGCGAGGCCATGAACCAATCTATCCATGGGCGTCAGTGTCTGTAACGGTGAAGGAAAAATCAAACAGGATCGTTGCCAAAGACATCCTTAAAAAAGTTTAAAAACGCCAAGCTAAGGAATTACTTGAGGTTATGGACTATTTGGGGCGGTTTCAGAGAAAAAACACAAGATATTGTGCTTTTTGGTGTTGACAACACATTTAGGGGTCGGATATATTCCGTCCTGCTTCGGATGTTGATTTTCCTCTTCCATAGGGAAAATAACCCAAAAGCCCATCCCGCGAACATCCAATCGTTGCGCCGGGGCGAACAAAATACAACTAAATACATTGGTCGTGAGACCTGAAGGAGAAACACTGACTATGAGCACGGTCATGAAGTCTGTGGTGACGGGTGATTTCGTCGCCAAAAACGGAAAAGGGGAAGCCGAGGGAGGTAAGAACACCGAAGTCGAAATCGGTCTGAACGCGCAGAAGGTCGTCAGCATGCGCTATTCACTCAAGGACATCAACGGTGCGCCGCTTGAGAATTGGGGAGACATAGTGAGACGAGTGGTCGGACATGTCTCCACAGCCGAGACCGATCCGGTCAAAAGAGAGCAGTTCTACGATGCGATGACCGATGTGATGCTGAAGCGAGAGTTCATCCCGAACACTCCGTGTCTCGTAAATGCAGGGAAACCCAAAGGCCAACTCGCAGCGTGCTTTGTGCTCAATGTCCCCGATTCGATCCAAGGAATCATGCAGCATGCCGAGAACGTCGCCATCATCCACCAGACGGGTGGTGGAACCGGTATGACCTATGAGTTTCTCCGCCCTGCCGGCTCCATGGTCAACTCGACCAGAGGAGTCGCCTCAGGCCCCGTGAGCTTCATGAACATCGTCAATCAGACGACCGAGGTCGTGAAGCAGGGTGGGGTCCGCAGAGGAGCCAACATGGGCATCCTCAGCATCAAGCACCCGGATGTGCTCCGCTTCATCCATGCTAAGAACGACCAGCATTCGCTGACGAACTTCAACATCTCGGTGACCGTGACGGACAGGTTCATGGAAGCGGTGGACAACAAGGAGTGGTTCCTCACGGAGTTTCAGGGTGAAGATTGGAATCTCCCTGTCCACGATCCTGTGACTGGTGCTGAGTATGTCGTTTACAGAAGGCCGGACGGCTCAACCGTGACCTTCGCCGACAGACTCGCCTATGAGACCGCGGACCTCTCGAACACGACCATCGAGACCGCTCCCAAGCCCGGCATGGTCTACGCGCCCGACATCTGGAACAGAGTCGTCGCCTCCGCTCACAAATACGCGGAACCTGGGATCATCTTCATCGACGAGGTCAACAGACACAATCACATGATGAAGTCGATGGGACCGATCCATGCCTGCAACCCTTGCGGTGAGCAGATGCTTCACTTCAACAACTCGTGCAACCTCGGATCCATCGACGTTGCCAAATTCTACAAGAAGGTCGGCGATGGAACTGACGTGGACGAATGCATCGATTGGGGCAGACTCGCCGCGACGACGCATCTCTCGACTCAGTTCCTCGACAACGTCGTTGACGCAGGACACTTCCCTCTTCCCGAAATCGATGATGTCGTGAAGAGGACGAGGCCGGTAGGACTCGGAATCATGGGATTCGCAGATCTCTGTCTGAAACTCAAGGTGACCTACGGTGAGGACGATTCACTCGTTCTCATGGACAAGGTAATGGGCTTCATCCGCAAGGAAGCCTGGATGGCATCGATGAAGCTCGGAGCCGAGAAGGGCGTGTTCCCAGAACTCGAACCGAACAAGGAAGCCTACGCGAAGTTCCTCTACGAGGAGATCGGCATCCCAAAGGATATGCCCCTCACCCCGAGAAACTATGAAGTGACGACGATCGCTCCGACCGGCACGATCTCGCTCGTCGCCGAGACGTCGTCAGGCATCGAGCCGAACTTCTCATGGGCATACGTGAGAAGGGACACCCTCGGAGAAAGACATTACGTCCACACCGTCGCATCCGAAGCTCTTGGAATGCCGGTCGACCAGAGCGATGAGGCGTCAATCAAGAACGCCGCCAACTTCGTCGTCGAGAACATGGACAAGCTCCCGAGATACTTCATCTCGGCCATGGACATCACTTCGCACCAGCACGTGAGAGTCCTCGCCGCGGCCCAGAAGCATGTCGACAACTCGATCTCGAAGACCTGCAACGGTTCGAATGACGACACCGTCGAATCGGTCGACCAGCTCTACAGGCTGGCAAAGGATCTCGGTTGCAAGGCCGTCAGCTACTACCGTGACGGAAGCCGTGAGGGTCAGGTTCTCACCTCGATGAAGACCGATGACAAGAAGAAGGCCGCAGAGGTCGCGACAGCTGAGGTCTCCGCTCCGGTGGAATCTCTTTCAGCTTCGGCGATCCATCTCGACCGTCCGCGCGAACTTCAAGGCTCGACCTGGAGAATTCCCTTCGAGGGACAGAATCTCTATGTCACGGTCAACCACAATGGCGAGAGGATAATGGAGGCATTCGCCACCGGTCCTATCTCGGAAGGAGTCGGTCTCCTCGCATCGAAGATGCTGAGAGGCGGGTTCGATGTGAAGGAAGTCGCGAGAAGCCTCAACAAAGTCACCGGAACCCACGCGGTCTGGTTCAATGAGAGACTTCTCACCTCGCCTGAGCAGGCGGTGGCCGAGTGCCTGCTCCTGATCGATCGCAGATTGAGAAACATGCCGGAGTCCGAGAGACAGACCTTGAAGGCCGCAATTCCCTCGGGAACCGGGATGTCGAACCTGATCGGGGAGTGCCCCGAGTGCAAGGGCCAGCTCGAGCATGCGTCAGGCTGTGACTCCTGCAGAGACTGCGGATACTCGAAGTGCAAATAGTTATTCCGGCTTCGATCGGATGACAAAGAAGATAACGCCAACAACTATGTTGGCGTTATTTTTCTTTTGAAATAGAATCGTCCCGTCTATGAAATCCCGTCCCTCCCCATTGCTGCTGCTGGTCGCCTTGTCTGTCGGGGTCTTTTCCACCTGGGCTACGAACCCGAACGAGACCTCAAGGCGGAGCCGCCCGATGGCGATCTCCGTGAAGTCTTGGGGTCCGTCTGAAGGTGACTCGACGAAGGCGAGGATTCGTGTCGAATCGGACAAACAATTCAGACAGCGCATCGCAGGCAGCAGGTTCAGGATGACGGCCTTCGAGCAGTTGGAGAACGGCATCGCTCCCCCTGTGCGCTACCGGATTCACTATTACGATTACACCAGGGACAAGGCGTTCACTGCGGAATCAGATTATGCAGGGAGGACGCCGATTCGTTTTCAGGAATCCGACGAGGTGCCCGGTGTTTCAGAGGATGAAATACGGGACGCATATCAAATCGTCAGAAAATCCGCCATCTATGCGGAGAATGTCTCGGCTGGAAGAACTGATCTGTTCGAGGCGATGCCACCCTACACCATTCTCAACGGGGAGAGGCTGGTCAACATCGGCATCATCGACTACTCAACAGGCAGAAACAATATCGTCGGGGTCAGTTTCAAGAATCAAAAGGTGGTCAGTTTCGCAGACGACGCCCCGCCGGCTGCGATAGCATCCACAACTTCGTGCGGCATCCCCTCCGCAGGTCAGGGGTCGACGCTTCCAGGGCTGACCGGCTCATATCAACTCACGGTGAACGGTACTAACAACCAACCTCTCTGGGAGATGATTGTGATTCGGCCCTCAGCCTCCTCGGGCAGATCGAGCGAGCGTTCGGGTCTTGAAATCAGAGACGTCAAGTATCGCGGAAAGAGTGTGCTCAAACGCGGACACGTACCGGTACTGAACGTCGAATACGACAACAATCAGTGCGGGCCTTATAGGGATTGGCAATACGCCGAGGGTTATTTCCAAGTCCCGACGTCCGGAGTGAACTATCCAAACGGCTCGAACGGAGGAATCGCGATTCTTCCACCCGACACGAACGCGAGTACTGTCATCGAGACGAGAAACGATGCTGGAAACTTTCGCGGTGTCGCCGTGTACCAACAGGTCACTGCCAATGGCAACGAGTTGGTGTTGGTGACGGAGCTTGAAGCCGGCTGGTACCGATACGTGATGGAGTGGCGCTTCTCCGAGGACGGAACCATCAGACCCACCTTTTCATTCGGTTCGATCGCCAATTCCTGTGTGTGCGTCGGACGGACGCATCATGTCTATTGGCGGCTCGATTTCGATATCGTCCAACCGGCGAACACCGTCCATGTTATGGAACGCAACAGCAAGTTCCTGCGCCCGATCACGACCGAGGAACTAGTCTTCAGGAACTACAATGTGAACCGGAGGTTGCTCATTCAGAATACGGGTGGTCAGGAGGCGTATCAGCTGATACCGGGACCGATAGATGGGAGCGTCGTCTCACCCGGGAGGAACATACTCCGGGACAGCTTCGGTCGCGGAGATTTCTGGGTCCTGCAATTCGCGGGCACGGCAGGATCGCCCGGGGAATTGGACGATCCAAACTCTGGCGGCGATGTCAGAGCGGCCATCTCTTCCTGGATAAACAACCAATCGACCACCGGACAGGATATCGTCGTTTGGTATGCGGCGCACCAGAGACGCATCGATGACGCCAGCCTCACCCAATGGCGCGACAACGTGGTCACCGGAAATCACGTGGTCGGTCCCACAATCAGTCCCGTCCGCTGGTGAGATCTTCGCAGTCAGGTTGGTGTGAAAGGCCGTCACAGCGGCCTTTCACATTTTTAGGGGATCTTTGAGAGTGCCTGTCGCGAGTGCTAAACTTTTCGTACTTTTTTACTTTCACCATGAGCGTCACAAGCGAAGCAAAAGCCGAGGAATTCCGAATCAAGACCGAACCCTTTTACATGCCCGTCGGGCAGGAGGTGGAACTCTTCGAATCAGCCCACGCCGCCAAACTTCCCGTCATGCTCAAAGGTCCGACGGGTTGCGGAAAGACCCGGTTCGTCGAGTACATGGCCTACCGACTCGGCCGACCTCTCATCACCGTGGCTTGCCACGAGGACCTCTCCTCGACCGATCTCGTCGGGAGATTCCTGTTGGAAGGCGAGGAAACTGTATGGCATGACGGTCCGCTGACCAAAGCAGTTAAATTAGGGGCAATATGTTATCTGGACGAAGTGGTCGAAGCGCGGAAGGATACGGTGGTTATAATCCACCCACTGACTGATGACAGACGTCGACTTCCGATAGAGAAGTTGGGCACGGTGATCGAGGCTCCTGATGATTTCATGTTGGTTGTGTCCTACAACCCCGGATACCAATCGGTCTTGAAAGACCTGAAGCAATCCACCAGACAGCGTTTCGTGGCTATGGAGTTCGACTATCCGGCACCGGACATCGAAGCCGAAATCGTCGCGAAGGAAGGGGGTATCGAAGTCGGTCTCGCCGAGGATCTGGTGCGAATCGGACAGAAGGTGAGAAATCTCCGCGGTCACGGCCTTGAAGAAGGTGTGTCCACGCGCCTTCTGATCTACGCCGCCCAGATGACCGCGAAAGGAATCACTCCGATCGATGCCGCCGAGGTCGCTCTGTGTTCACCGATTACCGATGACAGGGACCTCCAACGCAGTATCAAGGAAATCATCACCTCCATAATCTGACAACCGATGGTCTTGGACCTGTGTGAATGGGAGATAGATCTATGAAGAATATACGTTTTCTCGCGGCGGCATTGTTGCCGCTTTTTCTTTTCATCACGGCCTCCGCAAAGCCAGACGCGATAGACCGCTACGTAGAGCGGACGATCAAGGAGCGGAACATCCCCGGTGCAGTGGTGGCGGTTCTGAAGAACGGAAGGGTTGTCAGGCTCAAGGGGTATGGTCTCGCAAGTGTTGAGTTCGGCGTTCCCGTGGACACCAAGACAGTCTTTGAAATCGGCTCTGTGACAAAACAGATCACAGCCGGCGCGATCATGATGCTTGTAGAGGACGGCAGGGTTGTTCTAGACGAGAAGATAAGCGCGTATATTCCGAACACTCCCGCGCAATGGGAGAACGTCACGGTTCGACATCTTCTCAACCATACATCAGGCATTCCATCGTACACGGTGCTCGGAGGCTTCGAACTGTCGCTGCGGATGACCCGCGATGATTTCGTCGGGAGATTCAACGGTGTCAAACTCGACTTCGAACCCGGAACCAAATACGCATACAACAACAGCGGATACAACCTCCTCGGATACATCGTTGAGGCGCGCTCGGGTATGTCATATTGGAAGTTCCTCGAAGAACGAATCTACAAGCCCTTGGGAATCAGACTGGCCGGCGATCGGGATCCGAGATTCGTCATCAGGAATCGCGCGACCGGTTATGAATTCATCAACGGCACCTTGACGGGACGCGACGGGAATCTGACGGACCTGTTCGCCGCCGGCGCGGTCGTCATGTCGATCGAAGATCTTGTGAAGTGGGAGAATTCACTGCGAAATGCGACGCTTCTCACGAGAGAGTCCCTCAAGGAAATGTGGACACCTTTGCGATTCAAGGATGGACGGGAACACCCCTACGGCCTTGGATTCAGACTCTCACCGGTCCGCGGAACACGACTGGTCGCACACAGCGGGCAGACGGCAGGATTCGGCACGAGCCTGTCGCGATTCATCGACGATGACATAACCGTGATTGCAATCACCAATCTCGGTGAAGACGGCATGGGCACGATGCTCGCGATGGGCGTAGCCAAGTTCTACCTTCCGAAACTGTCACTGTCGAAAGTCACTGCCGCCTCGGGAGAGGATGTCGCGATTACCGGCCTTGCACGAAAAGCCGTCGAACAGAGATCGGCCAATGCCCCGACGGAGGATGTCTTCTCGCCATCGACCCTGCGTTCTATCTCCTCGAGCAGGGCCAAGGAAAGAAACCTCAGAATCGCAGGATTCGGACCGATCGAGTCGATGACATATGCGGGTTCGGATTTTTCATTCAGTTTCGACAAGGTTCACAGATATCTTATTCGAACGAAGAATCGATTTTTCATGTGGAGGTTTGCCTTCGATGAGAATCGCAGAGTCGTCGAAATGGTCCTCGAGGAAGAGGAACCTGTTAGATGAATAAGGGCGTCCTTTGGACGCCCTTACCCTTTCGCTCTCGATCATTGACGGATCAGGCTTCGACCGGCTGATCGTCGCTCTTGACTGCGACCTGCACCTTCAGATCCCCGTCCTTGACGCCGACCTTCACAGTCCCGCCATCCGTCAGAGCTCCGAACAACATCTCGCTGGCAACCGGCTGCTTTATCTTTTCGTGAATCATTCTCGCCATCGGACGTGCTCCGTAACGACTGTCGAAACCATTTCGAGCAAGCCACTCGCGTGCTTCCGCATCAAGAACAACGAGGACCCGCTTCTCTGCAAGCTGTGCATTCAGCTCATTTATGAACTTGTCGACGACGTTGAGAATGACCTCCATGCCAAGCGGGTTGAAGGCGACGCGGGCATCTAGACGATTGAGGAATTCCGGCGTGAATGCCCTCTCGATCGCACTCTTGCCGGTTCCCTTTGTTTCCGCGGTATTCCGGAATCCGAGACCACCGCTCGAAAGTTCACGTGCACCGGCATTCGTCGTCATGATTAGAATCACATTTCGGAAATCCGCCTTCTTCCCGTTGTTGTCGGTCAAGGTCGCTGTGTCCATGACCTGAAGAAGCAGATTGAAGAGATTCGGATGTGCTTTTTCGATCTCATCGAGCACAAGGACCGCATGCGGTGTGCGCATGATGGATTCGGTGAGAAGACCTCCTTGATCGAATCCGACGTATCCGGGCGGCGCTCCGATGAGCCTGGACACCGTGTGTGGTTCGGCATACTCGCTCATGTCGAATCGGATGAATTCGATTCCAAGTTGATGTGCGAGTTGTTTGGAGAGCTCCGTCTTTCCGACACCTGTCGGTCCCGAAAAAAGGAATGACCCGATGGGTTTCTCTTGATTCCCGATTCCAGCGCGCGATATTTGGATTGCATTGACGACCTGGTCGACTGCCTCGTCCTGTCCGAAGATGGTCGATTTGAGATCCTCACGCAGACTCCTGAGTCGGTTCTTCTCATCCGCAACGACGGTCTTCGGCGGAATCTTTGCCATCCGTGCGACAGTGTTTTCGACCATCTGGACCGTGACCGACTTGGGACGCGACTCCTCGGGAAGTAGTTTCACAGCGGCGCCCACCTCGTCAATCACATCGATGGCTTTGTCGGGAAGCTGTCTGTCATTGATGTACTTGCCGGCCAGTTCCGCAGCCGTCCTGAGAGATGTGTCGGGATACTGGACACCGTGGTGTTCCTCGTAGAACTTTCGGAGTCCCTTGAGTATCTCGAATGTCTCCTCAATCGTCGGCTCGCCGATCTCGATTTTCTGGAATCTTCTTGCCAGTGCTCGGTCACGTTCGAATGCGGACTTGTACTCCGTGTAGGTGGTCGAGCCGATACATCTGATCTTTCCTGATGCGAGTGCGGGTTTCAGGATGTTCGAGGCATCGAGGGTTCCGCCAGAAACCGCACCCGCTCCGACGATCGTGTGAATCTCATCGATGAAGAGTATGGCGTTCTCGTGCTTCTTCAATTCGGTGATGATCGACTTGAACCTCTCCTCGAAATCTCCACGATAGCGAGTCCCCGCAAGGACGGAACCCATGTCCAATGCATATACCTTCGCACCCTTGAGCACATCCGGCACCTCGCCCTCCGCGATTTTCAGGGCGAGCCCCTCTGCGAGGGCGGTCTTTCCGACACCCGGCTCTCCCACATAGATGGGGTTGTTCTTCTTTCTCCTGCACAGGACCTGGATGGTGCGCTCGATCTCCTCGGCGCGACCCACGATTGGATCGATCTCGCCGCGCTGGGCCTTGTCTACCAACTCCTCGGTGTAGGCCTCTAGCGGATTCTTCTTGGGACGCCCGGCACGGTCTTCGGCGAACTCGTCATCACCGAATTCCTCGTTGTCCGGCTCCGGATTTCGGAAGGTCTCATGATCGTCGATCTTCGAGATTCCATGGGAGATGAAATTCAGGATATCGAGCCTCGTGACCCCATGCTGGAGCAACAGATAGACCGCATACGACTGTTCAGCGTTGTAGAGTGCGGCGAGGATGTTGCCTGAATCGGCGACCCGCTTGCCGGAGGATTCCGTCTGCAAGAGCGCGTGTTGGATCGTGGACTGGAACGTCGGTGTGAGCTCAGGAAGAATCTGTGTTCCAGGAGGCGCCATCTCAAGGACCTCTCTGAAATACTCCTGTAAGGACTTGGCGAGCCTCTCGACGTTGGCTCCGCAGTTATAGAGAATCTCGAACGCGGATTTGTCCTCGAGCAACGCATAAAGAAGATGTTCGAGCGTCACGAACTCGTGACGGTACTTTACTGCCTCGTCGACGGCGCGACTCAGGACTTCTTCCATTTCCTTGGTGAGCGGCATTTCAAAACTCCTTGATGAGAAATCCAAACCTGTCTGGGCGTCTAATCCGGTTCGACTGTCGCGAGCAACGGAAAACCACGGACACGCGCCAGGTTCACCACCTTGCCGGCCTTTGCGTTCGCGATTTCATGAGGGTAGACACCCGCGATGGCGGACCCCTCGACATGCACCTTCATGGTGATCGTCACCGATTCTGCATCGGATTTGTTGAAGATGGACTTGAGGACGAACACGACGAAATCCATCGTTGTGTAGTCGTCATTGTGTAAACGCACCTTGAAGAGTCTCGGCTTCTGCACCTCGTTCCGATCTTCGGTGAGTACAGCCCCTTCGTGCTCTTCATCAGGAAGAGGACACATAGCAATTTCCAAATTAAAGTGCCCCAATTATATCCGAATGTCAGATTCGGGCAATTTTTTATCGATATCTCGCAATCTGCTCTCTAAATGTCGCGCCGAAGCCCCTGGAAGAAACAGAGAGACGGGGCCAAGGACCCCGTCTCACATCAACCGATAGAGTCACCTGTCAATAGATATAGGTGTTCGCCTGAATCATCGCGTCCGCGATACGCTGGCGGGCAGCGACGGTGTTGATCGGGTCGTTGTTCTTCGTGAATCTCTTGAGAGCCACGAGGAGGGTCCTTTTCTCATCTCCATCGGCGATTGCGGAGATGGCGTTTCGCGCAGACATCTCGACTCTCTGACTGGCATCGTTGCAGAAGACTGCAGCCATATCGATGTATCTCCCAGCCGCGTCTTCTCCTTTCTTCTCGGCTATCTTCTTCGCCCGGAGTATCGCGGTTTCCATGGCGTATGCCTCCATGATTATGTCAGCGCAGTTGATGAGGATCTCCTGTTGGTCCTGCAGAGCCGCCATGAACTTCTGTGCCGCGGTCCCAAGCACCATGAGGGCGGTCTTCTTCGCATTCTGTGCAAGCTTCATCTCCGCGGAGAGCAGTCCACCGTCCTCATCCATCGACATCTGGGGATTGAGTATCTCCTCTTGCAGCGCCTTGGCGGCCTGCAGAAGCGGAAGCTGTCCCTTCATCGCGCGCTTGATCAGCATGCCAGGGATGAGCATTCGATTGATCTCGTTCGTGCCCTCGAAGATGCGGTTGATGCGGGAATCGCGGTAGGCCCTTTCGGCGGGATAGTCCGCGGAATATCCATAGCCTCCGTAGATCTGCACCATGTCGTCGACCACGTAATCGAGTATCTCGGAACAGTAGACCTTGTTGATGGAGCTCTCGACCGCATATTCCTCGATGGACTTCAATTTCTTGTCGGCATCGGCACCATCGCCGATGAGGGCATCGATCATTCCAACCGTCCTGTAGGTTATCGATTCCGACACCCATGTCCTGACCGCCATTTCACCGAGCTTGTGTTTGATTGCCCCGAACGACGAAATCGGTCTGTTGAACTGATGGCGTTCATTGGCATATCTGACCGCATCATGCACCGCATTCTTCGCGCCGCCGGTGGTCGAAGCACCGAGCTTGAATCTTCCGACGTTCAAAACATTGAAGGCGATCTTCGCACCGTCGCCCACGTTGCCGATCAGATTCCCGACCGGCACCTTCGCGTCAGACAGGATGACGGCGGTCGTCGACGAGGATTTGATTCCCAGCTTGTGTTCCTCGGCTCCCGGTCTGCAGTTCTCGGACCTCTCCACGAGGAACGCGGAGAACTTCTCTTTTTCACCATCCACCTTCGCAAAGACTATGAACACATCGGCGAAACCACCGTTTGTGATCCACATCTTCTCTCCGTTCAGAATGTAGTGTTGTCCGTCGTCCGAAAGCTTGGCCACGCACTTCGCGCCGAGAGCGTCCGAACCGGATCCGGACTCGGTCAGACAATAAGCCGAGACGGTTTCTCCGGAGATGATCTTCGGTATCCACTTCGACTTCATCTCCTCCGAGCCCCAATACAGAATGGGAAGCAGCCCGATCGAGGTCTGTGCGCCATAGGTCGAGCCGAAACCACTTCCACGACCCACCATCTCCGCGATGATGACGCCTGAGGTCTGATCGAGGGCCATGCCGCCGTATTCCTCCGGGATGTTGGCACCCAACAACCCCAACTCACCGCCTTTTCTGAGCAGGTCTCGAGCGATGTCCCACGCATGCTTCTCCAGATTCGGCAGATTGGGCACCACCTCGTTGTCGATGTACTCCTTGGAGGTATCGCCGATCATACGGTGCTCGTCCGTGAAGTCCTCTGGCGTGAACACCGATCCGGTATTCGCCTCGCTGATTAGAAATTCCCCGCCTTTTACGTAATTCTGTTCCATGATTGTGCTCAACTCCCTCTAATCCAATCTTTCGAAAATTCCAGCCGCGCCCATTCCACCACCGACGCACATCGTGACCATTCCATATCTCGCGCCGCGTCTCTTCATCTCCTGAAGAATGCTCGCGGTCAGTTTCGCCCCCGTGCAGCCCAGCGGGTGGCCGAGCGCAACGGCTCCGCCGTTGACATTGACCTTCGATGGATCCATCCCGAGAACCTTCATCACCGAAAGTCCTTGAGCCGCGAATGCCTCGTTGAGTTCGAAGAGGTCTATATCCTCGAGTTTGAGTCCTGCGAGCGCGAGGGCTTTCGGGATCGCATAGACCGGGCCGATTCCCATCTCCTCAGGGAGACATCCCGCAGTGGCGAAGGAGACGAATCGCACGATCGGCTTCAGCCCGAGCGAAACCGCCTTCTCCGAGGACATGACGACTGTCGCCGCCGCCCCATCGGACATCTGCGAGGCGTTTCCGGCGGTGACGGTTCCCTTCACGTGAAACACGGGCTTCAGTTTCGCGAATCCTTCGATGGTCGCATCGAATCTGACGCCTTCATCCGTGTCGAACACGATCTCTTTTCTCAGAACGCGCCCCTTCTCATCGAGAGAATCGACGAGCACGCTCATCGGTACGATTTCATCCTTGAAACGGCCTTCCTTGATCGCGACTGCAGCCTTCTGATGGGATTCGAGCGAGAACTGATCGGCCTGCTCGCGGGTGATCTCATACTTCTGCGCGAGATTCTCCGCGGTCAGTCCCATGTTCATGTAGTAATCCGGATAGGTCTCTGCGAGTTTCGGATTCGGTCTGAATGTGTTGCCACCCATCGGAATCATCGACATCGTCTCGAGACCGCCCGCGACGATCACGTCCGATCCTCCTGTTCTGATCCTATCGGCGGCAAGCGCGATGGTCTGGAGCCCCGATGAGCAGTATCTGTTGACCGTCATCGCCGAGGTTTCAGGCGGGATGCCCGCTAGGATCGCAGCGGTTCGCGCCACGTTCATCCCCTGTTGCGCCTCGGGGAAGGCACATCCCATGATCACATCGTCTATCTCCTTCGAATCGAGACCGGCCACCTTCTCGATGGCACCGCGAATTGCGGCCGCACCGAGATCGTCCGGCCTGGAATTCCGAAGAGTTCCCTTGGGGGCCTTTCCCACAGCGGTTCGGACCGCCGAAACAATCACTGCATCCTTCATAAGTTCACCTTCCTAGTTGTCGCCTTCCCTGAATCCGACTCTCACACCCTCGACACCGAGTGCTGTCCAGAAACTCCTGGGATCGAGTCCGACGAGAAATCCTCTTTTTCCTGCGTTGATGTAGATCTTCGGTAGATCGAGGATTGTTTCTTCACCGAAGATCCGCATCTTGGTTTTCAATCCAAATGGGGAGATTCCTCCCACTTGATACCCCGTCATCCGATTCGCATCTTCCGGACTTGCGGGTCCCACTTTCTTCAGATTGGTCAGTCTTCCCAACTCCCGGGTCGAGACCCGCATGTCGCCATGCATCAGAACAATCAGCCCTTCCTTATCTGCCGTTCTGAACACTAGCGTCTTCACGACATCGTGCTCGCTGACACCGAGAACCTCTGACGAGTGCGAGGTTCCCCCCTTCTCGACGTAATCGAACACAAAGGGTTCGAATTCGATGCCCAATTCACGAAGGTGGCGCACGCCGGCTGTCACCGGGTACTCAACGGACATTCGCCACCCCTGATTTCATCAGATGTTCTTCAATCAGACGCTCCGGAGAGAAAGGCGTGAAATCGATCGATGAGGCGATGACTCCTTCCAATCTCATTATCGATTCCAGCGGATTCACGGTGGCGATACCCACCGACTTCATCCCTGCCCTGAAAGCAGCCTCGAATCCGCCGAGCGCGTCCTCAAAGACCATGCATCGGGACGGATCCACACCGACTCGTTCCGCAGATTTCAGGAATATCTCCGGATCTGGCTTTCCCCTCTTCACATCCGCCGCGGTGACGATTGCATCGAACTGCCCCCTCAAATTCATGCCGTCGATGATGAACTCTACATTCTCAGGTGGAGCCGCAGTGGCGACCGCCATCTTGATCCCGAGTTCGACCGCCTTCTCGATGAATTCCCGGGCACCGGCCACCAATCTCCTATGTGGCAGAAAGAGTTCGCGATATTTGCTTTCCTTCAGATTCGAGATGTGTTCGACCTCAGCGTCGGAGATGTTTCCGAATATCTCCGGCACGACTTCCCTGTTCGTCTTGCCGGCGGTTCGGACGAGAAACTCGTGGGCATCGACCTTCATGTTCCGTTCGGCCAGCAGCTCTCGCCATGCATCGGTGTGGAAACGCATGTTGTCCACGAGCGTTCCATCCATGTCGAATATGAATGCGTAATCCGAATATCTCACTTCACCGCTCCCCCGTTTGGAAATCACCCTCTTGGAAAACCATCACTCGCCATCACCCTGCGGGCCTGTCTGATATGTCTGCGGTCGTGCTCCGCGAGAATCAGGAGCCCGTCTCCGAGCCTGTAGGTGACCGCTTTCAGGAATGGAGACGAGAGCGTGGTTTTCCTTGCGACCTCCTCGGGGATTCCGGCGATCTTGGAGATGATTTCATCTTGTTGCCTCACGAACCTCTCTACGATGTCGGCAGGAATGCGGCTCGGAGGAACAATCTCCTTCGACGGCGCCTTCACCTTGGTCTTGTTGCTCCTCATGTATGACAGGTAGAACTTCGTGCTCAACGCCCGTAGGGGCGACCAGTTTTCCCAAAATGAGTTGACCCTGTTCCCGCTCGAAACCCTATCCAGGTCAGGCATGAAGAATCGCTTCGAAAGAATCAGGTGATCGAGACACTGCCCCACGCTCCAGGAGGACTGAGACGGTTTCCAATTCAACTGAGCGTCTGACAACGAGGCGAACTCGGCCAGCACCTGTCCTTTCACGGATTCATACTCGGAAGCGGCTTCAATCATGTTCATCACCTCAACCTCCCTGTTTCATAAACCGATTCTCAGTTCCTGAGCGGTTTGCCCGTCTTTAGCATCGCAGCTATTCTCTCCTGCGTCTTTTTCATTCCGCATAGTGAGAGGAATCCCTCCCTCTCCAAATCGAGTAGATACTGCTCTGAAACATTTGACGGGTGATTCAACTCTCCACCACACAGGATCTTGGCGATCTTGAGACCGATCACCGCATCGTGGTCGGAGATGAATCCTCCGCGTTTCATCATGTGAAGGGCGATCTTGAACGCAGACATCCCTGCTTCACCCATCGCGTAGATATCACTGCGTGGGACGGGCTGGGTGTATCCGGCCGCGGCAAGGTTGAGTACTTCCTGCTTGGCATCCGCGATGAGCCTGTCGCCATTCATCGAGATGGAATCAGAATCTCTCAGGAATCCCCATTCACGGGCCTCTTGAGCCGAGGTCGCCACCTTGCCCATTCCGATGATCTCGAAAACCTTCTTCAAGAAGACGAGCGGGTCGGCTTCTGGAGTCTTTTTCGCGAGATCCATCGCTCGAAGAGCCATCTCCTTGGTTCCTCCACCGCCCGGAAGAAGTCCGACACCCACTTCGACCAATCCGATGTAAGTCTCGCCTGCCGCGCGGACCTTGTCCGCATGAAGCGGGATCTCACATCCACCACCGAGGCTGAGCCCATAAGGAGCAGCGACAACCGGCTTCGATGAATATCTCAGACGCATGTTCGCGTTCTGGAAGGTTCGAATCATCAGGTTGATGTCGTCCCATTCTTCTTCCTGTGCGGCCAGGAGGAGCATCATGATGTTCGCGCCCGCGCTGAAGTTGCCACCTTGGTTGCCTATGACGAGTCCGACGTGGTTCTTCTCGGTCTCATCGACCGCAAACTTCATCATCGCCATCGTGTCGCTTCCGATGGAGTTCATCTTCGAATGGAATTCGAGACATACGACGCCGTCTCCGATGTCGATGAGTGAAGCCCCGGCATTAGACTTGATGACACCGGTCCTGTCCTTCACGGATTTCAGGATGATCACGCCTGGACGTTCGGGAATCTCCTTGTACGCATTTGTCTTGAAATCGAAGAACGATCTCGTTCCTTTTTCATACCTGTAGAACGATGTCGCACCGCTCGCGAGCATTGCCTCGACATTCGCAGGAATCTTCATTCCCTCTGCACGCATGCGCTCCACAGATTCAGGAACCCCTATCGCGTCCCATGCCTCGAAGACACCGATCTCCCAACCGAATCCCCATTTGATGGCGTTGTCGATCTCGACGATCGTGTCGGCTATCTCGGGAATCCTGTTTGCCGCATAGCAGGAGATGCGGGCCGTCGTCTTCCAGAGGAACTGCGCGACGTTATCCTTGCCCCAGACGAGCGTCTTGACTCTTGAGGGGATGTCTTCGATTCCCTTGGCGGCATCGAGAGACGCGAATTTCGTCTTCGATTGGGGCTTGTATTCCAATGTCGAGAGATCGAGTTCGAGAATCACCCTTTTGCCCGTCTCGTCCTTCGACTTCTTGAAGAAGCCTCCCCCCGTTTTGTCTCCGAGAATCTTCTTCTCGAGAAGCGTCTTCATGACAGGCGGAATCGTGAAGGTCTCCCGCTCCTCATCCTCCGGAATCGCGGGATAGAGATTCGAGACGACGTGTGCGGTCACGTCGAGTCCGACAAGGTCCGAGGTTCTGAACGTTGCCGATGAGGCGTGGCCGATTGCTTTGCCCGTCATCTGGTCGACCTCGGTCGGCGTGAATCCCTGCTTCAGCATCTCGTCCATCACGCACATGATCGAGTAGACACCGACCCTGTTCGCTATGAAATTCGGGCGGTCCTTTGCCGGAACCACTCCCTTTCCAAGACGCTGGTCGAGAAATCCGGAGATTTTGCACGCCAGCTCCCCATCGGTCGATACACCCGGTATCACCTCGACGAGTTTCATGTAGCGCGGGGGGTTGAAGAAGTGAATGCCGACGAAATGTCTTTTGAAATCCTCTGAGAACGGCTCGGCAATCGACTCGATGGGAATTCCACTCGTGTTGCTGGCGATAACCGCACCGGGTTTCCGATGCTTGTCCACATCGGCGAACAGTTTGTGCTTGATGTCGAGACGCTCGACGACCGCCTCGATGACCAAGTCGCAATCCTTCAGTCTCGGAAGATCATCGGTGAAGTTTCCCAACTCGATCAGGTTCGAATTCGATGCGAGCATGAACGGGGCAGGCCTCAGCTTCTTAGCTGCCTCGAAAAGCGACTTCACAACACTATTCCGGTCATCGCCATCCGGAGGTGCGATGTCGAGTAGCAACACCGGCACACCCGCGTTCGCGAGATGCGCGGCAATACCCGCGCCCATGGTTCCAGCTCCGAGAACGGCGGCCTTTCTTACGTTCATCATTTCTTTTTCGAAACCCCGTGATCAATTGAAATTTGCCCGCGATTATAACTGAATGACCATTCATTCAGCAAGGTTTTGACCAGGTTTTCGAGGCGGCGTCGAAGCCGTCCGATAAGCCCACCAAACACAGTTTTTACGAGGCCCCTGAAAATTCTTGACACCGCTCGCCACCTTGGCGGATACTGCCCGCGCTGAAACAGAGTGTCACTCGGTCTCACGCGAATCCGTTCCCCATTCCGAAATCGCTCCCCTCTCCGACAAGACTCTTTCCAGTTAACTCACAAACTTGGAGGATATTAGAATGTTTCGATTTATCACGGCGATGTTCGTGTCGCTATTGCTTTCCATTTCGGTGACCGCGCATGTGGCGCAGCAGGTATCGACCTCGAAACCGGCGACGGCCAAGGGACCGGTCTTCCGTGCCAACAAGGAGCAGATCGCACAGGTGCAACGCCTGCTCAAGATTCCGGAGAGTGGAGCCATCGACACTCCCACGAGAGTGGCCGTCATGCAGTATCAATCTGGAAACGGCCTGCGTGCCACGGGCACGTTGAACCGCGCGACTCTCGAGAAGATGGGCATCCAACTGACAGAACTACAGAAAACCATTCCAGTCTCGGCGAATTCGCTTCCTAGGATTCCAAAAGAACGGGGTGCGCGTGGCCCCGTCTTCCGCGCCAACAAGGAGCAGATAGTCTCGGCACAAAGGATGATGAAGCAAAGAGGCATCTTCAGCGGGGCTGAAACCGGAAAGATTGACGAGGATACCCGTGCGGCCCTGAGGAACTATCAGGAACGTAACGGGCTCAAGGTCACCGGCACGTTGAATGCGGCGACTCTCCAGAAGATGGGAATCGGTCTGACGGAGAAGCAGCGGGATAACAGATCGGGGGGAAGCCAATGAAGGTCACCCCCACAATCCATCAGAGATGAAGGTCTGGTTGCTGAACGGATGACGACGACGGGTTTTGATTATCTGTCGTGCCCTTCTAAAATCTAGAGGTGTCATCCGAGCAGTCAGCACAGATTCAAGACGAAGAGCCGATTGGCAAGACCTATGATTTCAAGGTCGCCACTCGGCTCCTCTCATATCTGAGACCCTACAGGGGCACGGTTCTTTTTGCGCTGCTGCTCACCTTGCTCACCAACACCCTGATCAGTCTCCAGCCACGGTTCACCCAATGGGCCGTCGATGACTACATCGTTCCGCGGAACACGGACGGCCTCTATCTGTTCGCGTTCATGTTCTTCTTGGTCTTCCTCTTCAGATTTCTATTCAGTTATCTGCAAGAAGTCCTTCTCAACACGGTCGGTCAGAAGGTGATGTACGACTTGCGGAAGGAGATCTTCGCCAAATTGCAGAGACAGGATGTCGCATACTTCGACAGGAACCCTGTCGGACGGACGATCACCCGGCTGACCGGAGATGTGGACGCCCTGAATGAGCTGTTCACATCGGGTGTCATCGATGTCCTCGGAGACCTGGTCATCATCATCGCGATTGTCTCGCAGATGTATTGGCTCGATTGGAAGTTGGCGACGGTCTCCCTAATCACGATTCCCATGCTCTTCGCAGCGACCAATTGGTTCCGCAAGCGCGCACGCTCGGGATTCGACAATGTTCGAACCCGGATGGCGCGCCTCAATGCCTTCCTTCAAGAGCATCTGTCGGGGGCCCAGACAGTTCAACTCTTCAACGCCGAGACGAAAGTCAAAAAGAGGTTCGACGACATAAACTCGGACTATCGGGACGCAAATCTCGAGACGGTCTACTATTATTCGGTTTTCTATCCACTGGTGGACCTGATCAGCGCATTCGGAATCGCCGTCGTCATCTTCTTCTTCGGTTTCGAATACATCGCGGGTCTCTCGGCCGCGAATCAGGCGCTGACCCTCGGCATCCTGGCTGCATTCATCCAATACTCACAGCAACTGTTCCAGCCGATCCGCGACCTCTCCGAGAAATTCAATGTGCTGCAGGCGGCGATCGTGGCATCGCACCGCATCTTCCTGCTTCTCGATTCCGATGTGCACATAGAGTCACCCGAGATGCCGAAGAGGTCGGGGAAAGCCCGGGGAGAAATCGAATTCAGAAATGTTTGGTTCGCCTACAAGGACAAGAACTGGGTTCTGAAAGACGTGTCGTTCAAGGTTGATCCCGGTCAATCCGTGGCCCTGGTCGGACACACCGGATCTGGAAAGACCACAGTCACAAATCTGCTCATGCGATTCTACGATGTGCAGCAGGGCTCGATACTTCTCGATGGAACGGACATTCGGGAGTGGGACCTCAAATCACTGCGCGAGAATTTCGCCGTGGTCCTCCAGGATGTGTTTCTCTTCTCAGGCTCGGTTGCAGACAACATCCGTCTAGGCAACGGGACCATTGACTCTGAAAAGATTCGATGGGCCGCGCGCGAAGTGCGTGCCTCCGAATTCATAGAGAGTTATGAGGACGGTTACGACCACGTTGTCCGCGAGCGCGGTGCAGGGCTGTCGGTGGGACAGAAGCAACTAGTCTCTTTCGCGCGGGCGTTGGCATTCGAGCCGTCGATACTGATCCTTGATGAGGCCACCAGCTCCATCGATACCGAGACGGAACAACTCATACAGAAGGCTGTCGACCGTGTGATGACGGGCCGGACATCGATGGTCATCGCACATCGCCTCTCGACGATTCAGAAGTGTGACAGGATCCTGGTCTTCCACCACGGAGAGCTGCGGGAGATGGGAACCCACCAGGAACTCCTTTCGGCGAACGGTCTCTACTGGCGTCTTTTTCGTTTACAATATTCCGACACAGACGGAATCGGTATCGACGGGCTTTCGAATGCGAATGGCACCGTTTGAACGAAGTGGGTCCGAACCGAGGAACGAGTTATGGAGATCGAGAAAATCGCCGAGGCGAATCTACCCACCGAGACAGGTGATTTCCGAATCGCCGCCTTCCGTGCCAAGGACGATGGCGAAGAGTTCGTCGCACTCATAAAGGGTGAGCTTTCAGCTGACACCCCAACCCTCGTCCGGATTCATTCACAGTGCCTGACCGGCGATGTGTTCGGCTCCTCGAAATGTGATTGTGGACCTCAGCTAGCCGCCGCGATGGAGAACATCGCGGAAGCAGGCAGCGGGGTGATCGTCTATCAGCTTCAGGAGGGTCGAGGAATCGGTATCGTCAATAAGATTCGCGCCTACGCCTTGCAGGACGAGGGTGCCGACACAGTCGAGGCGAACGAGCGACTTGGATTCAAGGCGGATGCCAGGGAGTTTGCGAGATGTGCGCAGATCTTGAAGGACCTCGGACTCCGCAAGGTTCGGATCATGTCGAACAATCCGGATAAAATCGCGGCTCTCGAGAAAGCGGGTCTGGACGTCGTCGAAAGAGTGCCTCTCCAGGTCGGTTCTTCGCGACAATCCGAGGAATACCTCAAGACCAAGAAAGAGAAGATGGGTCACCTCCTCATGTTCCCTTCCAAAGAGCAAGACGCCGGAGACTAGCCGTTTATCGGGGTGGCGGTCGAATCGTTTGCCTAAATCCCGTCTGGCGTAGAAAATTGTAGGACTTTCCGGAGGAAGCCCTTCTGTCATCGAGATATTACAGAGATTCCGTGCACAACATCATCCAGATCGACACATCGGTCCGGGAGGGTCGGCTGCTCGTCGATCTCATTGATTGCGCTGAATTCCAGAGACTCCGTCGGATCAGGCAACTCGGCCTGGCGTATTTCGCGTATCAAGGTGCGGAACATTCGCGCTTCACCCACAGCCTCGGCGCGATGCACCTTGCAACCAGGATTCTCGACCGCCTCGGAGAGCGTTACCGAATCGCGCCCGAGACGCGAACGGCCGTCCGCATCGCCGCCTTGCTGCACGACATAGGCCACGGCCCCTTTTCGCATGTCGTTGAAGGCATACTCGGATTCCATCACGAGGACTTCACCATTCAAGCCGTCGAAAGCGCGGATACCGAGGTGGGTCGCGTCCTGAGAGGCTATTCGGCGGAACTCCCGGGAATGGTTGCGGCAGTCATCAAGGGTGAATTCAAACCGGTCGCGTTGGCTCAATTGGTGTCATCGCAGCTCGACGTCGACAGGATGGACTATCTTCTACGCGACAGCCTGATGACCGGGGCGAAATATGGCATCTACGATCTCGAGTGGATTGTTAAATCTATAGAGATCGATGAGGGCAACGACCGTCTGTTCGTTTCAGCACAGGGTCTCTACGCAGTCGAAGACTATCTGCAGGCCCGCTACTACATGTTCAGGCAGGTGTACTTCCATCGCACCCTGCGCTCCGCAGAAGTGGTGCTGAAGTCCCTTCTCAAACGCGCGCTAAAATTGTTTTCGGAAGGACGTGAGGTGTGGGTTGCGGGGGGAACGCCGCTCGAAACGATCTTGCGTGGAGAGAATCTTTCTCTGATTCAACACCTGTCGGTAGACGACGCGGACATCTTGTTCCATGTGAAACAGTGGCAGGACTCCCCGGACGGGATCCTCTCCGATCTTTCGAAACGATTCCTGAATCGTCGACTCTTTCGGGCGTTCGACATCGATATGCCGGAAGAAGAAAGGGGCTCGTTCATCTCCGCATCGAGGAAGATAGTGGGAGATGCCGGTTTCGATGTCGATTATTACTGCGTCGAGGACAGTGCGGGTGATGCCCCCTATTATTTCTACACACTCGACCACGACAAACCCAAGAATCTCATCTATGTGGAAGACGGCTTCTCAAGGCCGGAAGTGCGTGAGATCACCGAAGTCAGCTCGGCGGTAAAAGGTCTTCAGAACGGATACAAACTCCACAGACTCTGCTTCCCGGGCGAGGTGCGTGACGGCATCGGCGCTCTCTACACGCGCTGAATCACGATGAAATCGTTCCATTGGGTCTTTGTCTTGGTGATTGCAGTCTTCCCGATGACGACTGTTGCTCAGACCGCGTCCTCACCGACGAGCATCGGAATCCTCACACCTTCAAACAAGGAAGAAGACGCTCTGCTGCTGAATTCACTGCGACCTGAGCTTGAAAAGCGCTTCGTCGTTCTGGAAGAGGGGATCTCGAGATCGGCCCTTTCGTCATTCGATGGTCTGAATCCGTTCAACATGTCCATCATGGAAGGGCGAAACCTCTCAGAGGCCATCGGTGCTGAGATTCTCCTCCTGCTTGAGGCATCGACCCAGGCCCGGACCTCGCTTTCTGCTCCGACCGGTCATGAGACTTTCGCCTCGATACATCTGGTGAGTGGACGGAACGGAAGATTGATTGCTTGGAGATTGTTCACCAGAACCGATACGACCCCGGAGTCCGCAATGGCTCTTCTACGGAACGATGTGACTGATATCGCCGAGTGGATCGAACGGACTGTGAAGGGAGCTGCGCCTGATGATGCGGTGTTCCGCCTCAACGGTGACTCCGAACATCTCCAGGACTTCTCCGGCGAGGGAGTGAAGGCACCGGCACCATATCGGCGGATCTCCCCCGGATACACCGAGACGGCGAGGCTCTATGGAAGAGAAGGTATCGTGGAGGCCGAGATTCATCTCGATTCACAGGGGGTCGTGGTTGATGTCCGCCTCATCAGATGGATCGGATATGGTCTCGACGAATCCGTTGTGCAGGCGGTTCGGGAGATGAGTTGGCGTCCCGCATACAGAAACGACAAACCCGTCTCCTCGCGATTCCTGGTGCGGTACAACTTCACGGAAAAGGGGGATTGAGGGGAACGTATGCGCTCGATGATAGCTACAATCAGATTCATCTCCTTCATGGCGTCCACCTTCGGTCTCTACGGATTGTTCCTGCTTCTCAAACCCCTTAAGGGATCTGTCATCGGTTGGAGACAGGAGATTTTCAGGTCGTGGGCAAGATCCTTCGTCCGTATTTCAGGGTTCAAGGTCAGTACTGTCGGTGAGATACCGAAGGCCCCGTTCTTTCTGGTTTCCAACCATCTCGGTTACATCGACATCCCGATTGTCCGTTCGCAGGTCGAGACGCTCTTCGTATCCAAGAACGAGGTTGCTGCATGGCCGATTGCGGGAAGAATCGTGGGAGACATGGGAACAATCTTCATCGATAGAAGAAATCATCGCGATATCCCGCGGGCGGGAGAGGAAATTCTGTCCGCCCTGTCGAGAGGTGAGGGTGTCATGGTTTTTCCCGAGGGTACAAGTGGCAGCGGAACCGATCTGCTCCCCATCAATTCATCCTTCTTCGAGTTTCCCGCAGTGAATGGAATCCCCGTCATCGTCATGGCGTTGAACTACTCGACTTCAGACAACGACCCCGAGCCCACAAAGTCGGTTTCCTGGTGGGACGACACCCCGTTCGCCAGACACATCTTCAATCTCTTCAAGCTCCGTGAGCCTCATGCGGTCCTCACCTTCGGTCGGTCGATCAGCGAATCGAATCGCAAGCTCATGGCCAAAAGGGTCGAGGAAGAACTGCGGTCCATATTCTCTCCGATGAAATGAAGGAGCCGGGACAAGCCCGGCTCCTCTTCTTTATCAACATGCGTTAGGCGCGACTATATCTCATCGTCATCGCCAGCGGGGATTTCGTCTTCGAACACTTCTTCTTCCGAATCAACGGAATCTGTGAGTTCCTCGACGATTTCATCCACTTCTGCATTCTCAAGCTGATAGCCATCCGGCATCACGCTTCCATCTGCCAGAAGTGTGAATCCCTCCATGATCGGGCTTGCCGCCATGTCGTCATACTCGTCCTTCACCTTACGGTTCATCGTCGGGTCATATTTGATCTCGACGTTGCGGTAGTACTTCATACCGGTTCCGGCCGGGATCAGACGTCCCATGATGACGTTTTCCTTCAGTCCTCGCAGGTAGTCGACACGACCTGAAATCGCGGCTTCGGTGAGAACCCTGGTGGTCTCCTGGAAGGAAGCCGCCGAGATGAACGAGTCGGTGGAGAGCGACGCCTTCGTGATACCGAGAAGCATCGGCTCGGCCTTCGAAACCTTGCCCTTCTCGGACTTGACGCGTTTGTTCTCGTCCTCGAAGCGGAATCGATCGACCTGCTCCTCGAGCAGGAACTCGGTATCGCCGACATCCTTGATCTTCACCCATCTGAGCATCTGACGGATGATCACCTCGATGTGCTTGTCGTTGATGTTCACACCCTGCAGTCGATAGACTTCCTGGATCTCGTTGACGAGATACTCCTGCAGAGCAGTGACACCCAACACCCGGAGGATGTCGTGCGGATTGAGAGGTCCGTCGATGAGTGGCTCTCCTTCCTTGACGCGATCGCCTTCCTGAACGTTGATGTGCTTTCCTCTCGGGATATCGTATTCCCTTTCGGAACCATCATCACCAACGATGACGAGCTTCCTCTTACCTTTCGAAACGGGACCGAATTTGACCACGCCGTTGATCTCCGACATGACCGCGGTCTCTCCGGGCTTGCGGGCCTCGAAGAGCTCGACGACTCGCGGAAGACCGCCGACGATATCCTTCGTCTTCGTGGTCTCACGCGGAATTTTCGCGATGATGTCTCCGGCCTTCACTGTCTCGCCGTCACCGACGAGAATGTTGGCTCGGATGGGCATCTGGTAGGTCTTGAGGACCTTGTTGCCCTCGCGGATCTCGATTCTCGGCTGATTCTTCTCATCCGAGTCCTTGACGACGAGACGGCTCTGACCCGACACGCGGTCGATTTCCTGCTCTGTCGTCTTTCCTTCCTTGAGATCCTGATACTTGATCGTTCCCGAAACCTCAGTGAGGATCGCAAACGTGAACGGATCCCATGTCGCGATTACATCGTCTTCCTTGACCTTCTGTCCGTCTTTGACGTGGAGCTGCGCACCATAGACGATGCGATATCTCGCGACCTCGCGGTCCCTGTCGTCATGGAGCGTGACTTCGGACTCCCTTCTCATCGAGACCATTTCTCCGGCCCTGTTCTTGATGACCTTGAGACCCTCGACATATTTGACGGTTCCGTCCATCACAGCGACGTGCTTGGTCTCCTGTTCGAGCCTTGCGGTTCCTCCCACGTGGAAGGTTCTCATCGTGAGCTGGGTTCCCGGCTCGCCGATCGACTGGGCCGCGATGACTCCGACGGCTTCGCCGATCTCGACGGTTCTTCCGGTCGCGAGGTTACGGCCATAGCACTTCACACAGATTCCCCTGCGGGATTCGCATGTGAGAGCAGATCTGATCTTCACCTTCTGCAATCCGGAGGTCTGCACCCTGGTCGCCAGGTCCTCATCAATCTCCGTGTTGGACTTGACGATCACCGAACCATCGACCGGGTCGATGATGTTCTCGAATGCCGTGCATCCCACGATTCGATCGCGGAGTGATTCCACTTCCTCACCGTTGCGAATGATGGCTTCGGACCAGATGCCTCTCTTCGCTCCGCAATCGAGTTCGGAGACGATGACATCCTGGGCAACGTCCACGAGTCTTCTCGTGAGATATCCCGAGTCAGCCGTCTTGAGCGCCGTGTCAGCAAGACCTTTACGCGCTCCGTGGGTGGAGATGAAGTACTGGAGAACGTTCAATCCCTCGCGGAAGTTTGCGACGATCGGCGTCTCGATGATTTCTCCGGAGGGCTTGGCCATGAGACCGCGCATTCCTGCGAGCTGTCTGATTTGGGCCTCGGAACCTCGTGCTCCGGAGTCCGCCATGACGAGGATCGGGTTGAGTTCGTTCCTCTGCTTCTCGCGGGCGTCCATCGCCTTGAACATTTCCTTGGCTACCTGATCGGTTGCAACGTTCCAGATCGCGGTCACCTTGTTGTACCGCTCCTGGTCCGTCATCGTCGCTTCTTCGTACTGCTTCTGGATCTTGTCGACCTCGCCTCTCGCCTTCGAGATGATGTCCTGCTTGTTGGGCGGGGTCACCATGTCATCGATGCCGATCGAGATTCCCGATCTCGTCGCATAGAGGAATCCGAGGGTCTTCAAATCGTCGAGCAACGAGACCGTCTGGTCATGACCGAGTCTGAGCTGAGCGAAGTTGACCAGTGACTGCAATCCCTTCTTCTTTAGAGTTCCGTTTACATACGGAAGGCCTTCTCTCTGAAGACGATCGTTGAAGATAACGCGGCCGACCGTCGTCTCGATGACCTGGTTGACGTTTCTCACCTGGGCACGCATCACGTCCTGTGAATGGTGTTCCTTGGTGAGGTCGACGAAATCTCCCTTGTACCTGAGCCTGATCTTCGTCTGGGTCTCGACGGCCTTCGAATCGAGTGCGAGAAGGACCTCCGAAACCGAACCGAACGCCTTGTTCTCTCCCGTGAGACCGGGTCTGTCGAGCGTCAGATAGTAGCAGCCGAGAACGATGTCCTGCGAGGGAACCGTGATCGGCTGTCCCGACGCCGGACTGAGAAGGTTGTTCGATGCGAGCATCAGAACATTGGCTTCAATCTGCGCCTCGGCTGAGAGCGGGATGTGAACGGCCATCTGGTCGCCGTCGAAGTCCGCGTTGAATGCGGTACAAACGAGCGGGTGGATTCTGATCGCCTTTCCTTCCACGAGAACCGGCTCGAAAGCCTGGATTCCCAATCTGTGGAGCGTGGGGGCGCGGTTCAGGAGAACCGGATGCTCTCTGATGACTTCCTCGAGGATGTCCCAGACCACGGGTTCCTGGCGCTCCACCATCTCGCGGGCGAGTTTGATGCTGTTGACGTATCCTTCTTTCTCGAGCCTCGAGTATATGAAGGGCTTGAAGAGCTCGAGCGCCATCTTCTTGGGAAGACCGCACTGATGGAGTTTGAGATCGGGACCGACCACGATGACCGAACGTCCTGAGTAGTCGACGCGCTTTCCAAGAAGGTTCTGACGGAATCGTCCCTGCTTTCCTTTGAGGGTTCCCGAAAGTGATTTGAGCGGACGGTTGTTCGCTCCTCTCAGAACACGACCGCGACGTCCGTTATCGAAGAGGGCGTCGACAGCTTCCTGAAGCATCCTCTTCTCGTTGCGGACGATGACTTCCGGAGCTCTGAGTTCGATGAGCTTCTTGAGTCGGTTGTTCCTGTTGATGACTCGCCTGTAGAGATCGTTGAGATCCGACGTCGCGAAACGACCGCCGTCCAAAGGCACGAGAGGCCTGAGTTCCGGCGGAATCACAGGGATGACCTCGAGGATCATCCACTCAGGATTGTTGCCCGATTTGAGGAACGAGTTCGCAACTTTGAGACGCTTCGAATACTTGAGCTTCTTCTGCTGCGAGGTCTCTTCCTTCATCCTCACACGGAGCTCGTCGACGAGTTCTTCCACATCGACTTTGCCGAGCAGCTTCTGAATCGCCTCGGCACCCATCTGGGCCTCGAATCGTCCGGGAAATTCACGGGAGAGTTCGCGGTACCGGTCATCGGTGAGAAGCTCCTTCTCCTTCAGTCCCGGAACATCACCCTCATCGATTACGATGTAATTCTCAAAATAGAGGACCTTCTCGAGATCTCTCAAAGTGATGTCGAGCAGGTGGCCGATTCTCGAGGGGAGACCCTTGAAGAACCAGACATGCGAGCACGGGCTGGCGAGATTCACGTGACCGAGACGCTCACGACGAACCTTCGACTGCGTGACCTCGACGCCACACTTGTCGCAGATCACACCGCGGTGCTTCATTCTCTTGTACTTACCGCAGAGACACTCCCAATCCGAGACCGGACCGAAGATTCGGGCGCAGAAGAGCCCGTCCCTTTCCGGTTTGAATGTTCGGTAGTTGATAGTCTCCGGCTTGGTGACCTCTCCGTGCGACCACGAGCGGATCTTGTCCGGCGAAGCGAGGCTGATGCGAATCGCTTCGAAATTCGGTGTCAACTGCGTCTTGTTATCCTGTCTGAAGAACATTTCTTTTTCCCCTTAAAGACTCTGAACCATTGCCATCCCGGTCGCCCGGGTCTCTGCTGAAGATTCAGCTATCTCTAATCTCCGCCTACCAACTCGCCCACTCCCGCTTCCGCCTCTTCGGGATCGATCTCCTCTTCGGAGATCAGCTCCACATCAAGACAGAGTGATTGAAGTTCGCGTACAAGCACGTTGAATGATTCCGGAATTCCGGGCTGGAAGTCCGAATCGCCCTTGACGATCGACTCATAGATCTTGGATCTGCCGAAGACATCGTCCGACTTGCAGGTGAGAAGCTCCTGAAGGATGTGCGCCGCACCGTAAGCCTCGAGCGCCCACACTTCCATCTCTCCGAACCTCTGTCCTCCGAACTGCGCCTTACCTCCGAGCGGCTGCTGGGTGATGAGGCTGTATGGTCCGATTGAACGCGCGTGGATCTTGTCATCCACAAGGTGCGAGAGTTTGAGCATGTAGATGTAACCGACAGCGACCTTCTGCTCGAACTGCTCTCCTGTGAGTCCGTCGTAGAGACGGGTCTTTCCGGAGGGGCCGACCGAGGGCGGCAGATTCATTTCATCGAACTTCTCATTCGCCTTGGTGATGTACTTCTTGATCTCGTCCTCACTGGCTCCGTCGAAGACGGGCGTCGCGAAATGCAGGCCGAGGATTCGAGCAGCCCATCCGAGATGGGTCTCGAGAATCTGTCCGACGTTCATTCGCGAGGGCACGCCGAGCGGGTTGAGCACGATGTCGACCGGAGTTCCGTCGGGAAGGTAAGGCATGTCCTCTTCAGGAAGGATCCTGGCGATCACACCCTTGTTCCCGTGACGTCCGGCCATCTTGTCTCCGACCGAAAGCTTGCGCTTCATCGCGACGAAGACCTTGACCATCTTGATCACGCCGGGTGAGAGCTCATCGCCTTCCTTGAGCTTCTGGATCTTACCCTCATAGATGTCCTTGAGGATGCCGATCTGTCTCGTGGTTCTCTGCTCGTAAGCCTTGATCTCCGCGGCGATATCGACTCCGCCAGCTGACACTGAAGCCTTCTTGAGATGCTTCATCTCAATTTCCTTCAGAATCTCCTCCGTTAGAGTCGTTCCCTTTGCGAGAATCACATCCTTGCCATCAACGAGGTCCTTCGTGAGCGTTCTGCCCGTGAAGAGTTCATGGATTCGCTGGTCGCGCTGCTCGCTGAGGATTCGGATTTCGTCCTCGAGGTCGCGACGGAGCGCATCCTCCTCCATCTCTTCGATGCTGACCGATCGCTCGTCTTTCTCCTGACCCTTTCTCGTGAAGATCTGGACATCGACGACGGTTCCATCGATTCCCGGAGGGCATGTGAGACTCGCGTCCTTAACGTCGCCCGCTTTCTCACCGAAGATGGCTCTCAGGAGTTTCTCCTCCGCGGTCAGCTGCGTCTCACCTTTCGGTGTGACCTTTCCGACCAGGATGGAACCGGGCTTGACCTGCGCTCCGATTCGGATGATTCCGGAATCGTCGAGATCGCGAAGCATGTTCTCACCGATGTTCGGGATGTCGCGGGTGATCTCCTCGGGCCCGAGCTTGGTGTCACGCGCTTCGATCTCGAGTTCCTCGATGTGGATCGAGGTGTAGTAATCCTCTTTGACCAATCGCTCCGACACCAAGATCGCGTCTTCGAAGTTGTAACCCCTCCATGACATGAATGCCACGAGGATGTTCTTTCCGAGAGCGAGTTCGCCCCTGTCCGTGCACGGACCGTCGGCAATCACCTGCCCCTTCCTGACGCGCTCGCCGACTTGGACGATGGGTCTCTGGTTGATGCAGGTGTTCTGGTTGGAACGTTTGAATTTGACCAACGAGTAGATGTCGGCTGTCACCTCTCTCGAGATGGTTCCCCCGACCTGATGGTCCGCCTTGACGATGATTCGCTCGGAGTCGACGTAATCGACGACGCCGTCCCTCTTCGCGATGACGACCGCTCCCGAGTCGCGGGCCGCGACCTTCTCCATTCCGGTTCCGACATACGGAGCCTCGGCGCGGAGAAGCGGGACCGACTGACGTTGCATGTTGGATCCCATCAGCGCGCGGTTCGCGTCGTCGTTCTCAAGGAACGGAATCAAACTCGCGGCGACGGAAACCAACTGCTTGGGCGAAACGTCCATATACTCGATCTCCGAGCGATCGGCAGTGATGAACTCCCCTTTCTTTCGAGCGGCGTTGCGCTCGTTGACGATACGACCCTTCGCATCGAGTTCGATGTTGGCCTGGCCGATGACGTACTTGTCCTCGTCCCAAGCGGTCAGATAGAACGGATACGGTTCGAACTCCGCACGCTTCTTGCCGTCTTTGAGAGACTTGTTCGCGGCCTCGACATCCTCGAGGGGAACATGGTCGTTCGGCTGGAACTGCGTGTCTCCGCCATTGAGAACCCTGACGTACTCAACGACCCTACCCTTCTCGACCTTTCTGTATGGCGACTCGATGAAACCGAATTCATTGATTCGCGCAAAACACGAAAGCGAGGATATGAGACCGATGTTCGGACCTTCAGGCGTCTCGATGGGACAGATTCGACCATAGTGGGTCGGGTGAACGTCTCGGACCTCGAAGCCTGCACGCTCTCTGGAGAGACCGCCTGGCCCGAGTGCGGAGAGTCTCCTCTTGTGGGTGATCTCCGAAAGCGGGTTCGTCTGGTCCATGAACTGCGAGAGCTGTGAGGAACCGAAGAATTCGCGCACCGAAGCGGTGACAGGCTTCGCGTTGACAAGGTCCTTGGGCATTATCGTGCCCATGTCCTGCTGGATGGACATCTTCTCCTTGATTGCCCGCTCCATTCTCTCGAGACCGATTCTGAACTGGTTCTCAAGAAGTTCGCCAACGGCACGAACCCTTCTGTTTCCGAGATGATCGATATCATCCTGGTCAAAAGTTTCCGGATCGCGCTTCATCTTCAGGAGGTAGTTGACCACCTCGATGAAATCGCTGGCTGAGAGAAGCGGATCGTTGATCCTGTCTCTCTCTTCACGACCCATCTTGATGTTGAACTTCAAGCGGCCGACTCTTGAGATGTCGAACCTTCTGGCATCGAAGAACATTCCTTCGAGGAGTTTGAAAGCCGTGGGAACGGTCGGTGGATCTCCGGGACGCATCTTCCTGTAAATCTCGAGAAGCGCATCGACAGGCTTGACCACCGTGTCCTTTTTGAGCGTCTGGTGGAGAATCGGTCCAACGACGTCCTTCTCAGGGAAGAAGACCTTGAACTCCTTGATACCCGCCTGCACGATCGCCTGTATGACGGCGGAGGTGACCTCCGCATTCGACTCGACTATGACCTCGCCGGTCGTCTTGTTAACGACATCCTCGAGAGAGAAAGCACCCTCGAAATCATTCGGGCTGACTTCAACCCATGCGGTCTTCGCCCTGCGCAACTCTCTCAGGACACCGACAGTGATCTTTTTGCCGGCTTTGACTATCTCTTCCTTCTTCTTGTCGGTGATGGTCTCTTCAGACTTCATTCCGACGATGCCGGTCTCGCCCTCGGGCTTGACGGCGATCTTGAGTTTTCCTTTTTCCACCTTGATGGTGTCAGGCGAGTAAACGAGCGATAGGATGTGTGCGTTGGAGAACTCGGTCTCCTTGATCGCCTTCTCGATGATGGTGTCGTCGACGGTCTTGAGGTTGCCCTTAGGATTCAGCCAGAATCCCAGCGATCTGAGGAAGATCGTGGCGAGAATTTTTCTCTTGCCGAGTCTGGCATAAAGAAGCCCCTTCTGGTCGTACTCGAACTCGACCCACGAGCCACGGTACGGAATCACTTTGGCCAAGTATGATTCCTTGTCTCCCTTGAAGAAGACGCCCGGACTTCGGTGGAGCTGCGAGACGATCACGCGCTCGGTGCCGTTGATGATGAAGGTTCCGTTGTCGGTCATGAGCGGGATCTCACCGAAGAACACTTCCTCTTCCTTGATCTCCCTAACCGACGAGACGTTTGTCTCAGGGTCCTTGTCGAACACAGTCAACCGGATCTTGACCTTGAGGGGGACGCTGTAACTCATTCCCCTTTCCTGGCATTCCTTCTGGTCATGCTTGTGCTTCAGTCCGACAGGCTCTCCGCAGATCGTGCACAGCTCGGGGCGAACGGTGTTGAATGTCTTACAGTTGTTGCAGAGCACATCGGCCGGGTTGAACGGATCGACCTTGATTTTGCGTTTGCACTTCTTACAATCCGCGCGGAGATGCGATAGGCCCTCGAGCTTTCCGCATTTGCACTGCCAGTTTCCGATCTGGTACTCGACGTACTCGAGCTTCGCCGTTCCACGGAAATCCGAGACCGGGAAGATGGATCTGAACACGGCCTCGAGACCGACGTTGTCCCTCTCCTCCGGGATGTAGTCCATTTGAAGGAATCTGTTGTAAGACTCTCTTTGGACCTCGATGAGATTCGGAATCTGGGCCGAGGTGAAGATTTTTGAAAAGTCGACGCGCTCGGGCGACTGGCTCGTCCTGCGTCCTAACCCAAGATTGTTGTTCTGCAGCGGATTGGAGATCATAAAGTTCAGGTCCTTAAGCAAGGCTTCGAGAGATCGGAGCAACTCCGTCCCAAGACTCGGTTGGATTTCCTAGAAGACGACCGATGGGCGGAGAACACACTCCACCCCCCGCTCATTCAGAGCGAAATCCCATTGAAACTGCGTGTTTGAGCGTATCTGCTATGACAGCTACTCTCCGAAACAAATCCCGCATGAATGCCCAATGCCCTCGAGCGATCGAGGTTGGGCGTAAAGTCGGGAAAAGACGTGAACAGCCAGGCTGTCCACGTCCCCCCGAGAAAGAGGCCTACTACTTGACTTCGACCGTGGCGCCAGCCTCGGTGAGTTTCTTCTTGATGTCTTCGGCTTCGTCCTTCGAAACGCCTTCCTTGATCGGCTTCGGAGCGCCATCGACGAGGTCTTTGGCTTCCTTGAGTCCGAGCGCGGTGATTTCGCGGACGACCTTGATGACATTGATTTTATTCGCTCCACCATCAGCGAGGATGACGTCGAACGCATCCTTCTCAGCGGCGGCACCGGCATCTCCACCACCGGCTCCAGGAGCGGCGGCGACCATGACCGGGGCTGCGGCCGCGGCGGCCGAAACACCGAAAACTTCTTCCAATTCCTTCACGAGCTCAGAAGCTTCGAGAAGACTAACGCCTTTCAAATATTCGACGACATCGTCTTTTGTGATTGCCATTTCTAAAAGTTCCTCCAAATAGGGTTCTGTTTACTTTTGATAGACCGCATGCGGTCTTCGTTTCGTGTCAGCCGCGAGAACCCACGGGACTGAGGTCGCTAAGGTTGCATCTCCTAACGCCTTCGGTCCGAGCAGCAAAACCGACCTGACAATCGTTTCGCTCGTTTTCCTTAGGTACGGCCATTCCAAATCAATCGGATGCCTCGAATCGTCTCCGAGGCGCCGATCGAAAACCTTTATCCGTTCTTTTCTCCGATCTGCTTGACCACGATCGCCATGTTCTGCGGAACAGCCTTGATGACCGTCGCGAGACGCTGCGCGGGCGCATTGATGATGAAAAGAAGTTTCGCCATGAGCTCTTCCTTGGAAGGAAGCGACGCGATGGCTTCAATCTGCTTCTGGTCGTAGAGTTTTCCGTCCACGACACCGGCTTTGAACGTGTAGAGTTCGGCGTTGTCCTTGACGAACTTCGAGACGGCCTTCGACAGGACGACCGCGTCGCTTTCTGTCCAAGCGATACCGGTCACTCCCTTGAAGAATTCCTCAGCCTGCTCGAAAGGCGTTCCCTTGACCGCTCGCTTCGCGAGGGTGTTCTTGACAACCTGATACTTCGCCCCTGCCGACCGCAATTGATTTCTGAACTCCTGATCCTTCGCTGCAGTCAGCTTGGTGAAACTGACGATCATCGCCGAGGTCGAAGTGCTCAACTGCTCAGTGAGGGCGTCGAGGTCTTTCTGCTTTTGTGCTTTCGTTTTCATTTCTCTTCTCGCTCCTCACTTTTTAGGCGAACGCCAATTCGTCCAGGAGAACTCCGGGACTCATGGTCGACGCCAGATTTATTTTCTTGAGATATCTTCCTTTCGCGCTGGTAGGCTTGGCCTTCATTACGGCCGAGATCAGCACTTGGGTGTTTTCGAGGAGTTTCCCTTCATCGAAAGAAACCTTTCCGACGGGAACGTGGATGACTCCGGTCTTGTCGACGCGGTACTCGATTTTACCGGCCTTCGTCTCTTGGACGGCGGTTTTGACATCCATCGTGACGGTTCCGGTCTTCGGGTTGGGCATCAATCCGCGCGGACCGAGCACCTTGCCGAGCATACCGACCTTGCCCATCATGTCGGGGGTCGCGATCAGCGCATCGAAATCGAGCCATCCGCCCTTGATCTTCTCGACGATGTCATCACCGCCTGCGAAATCGGCTCCCGCCTCTTGCGCTTCGCGGATCTTGTCACCTTGGGCGATGACCACGACGACTTTCGACTTTCCGCCGAGACCGTTGGGCAGCACCACGGTGCCACGGACCATCTGATCCGCCTTCCTCGGGTCGACGCCCAGCCACATCGTCAGTTCAACGGTCTCATCGAATTTCGCGAAAGCCACTTCTTTGACTTTGGCGACACCTTCGTTGAGGCCGTACTTCTTGTTCGGCTCGATCTTCTCGAGAGCCGCAAGATACTTCTTTCCTCTTTTCATTGTTCCTCCAGGTTCAAGCGAACCGCAACAGCGATTCTCCCTTGTTAGATTGGACCGCAATCGGTCCCGAAACTTACTCGATGACGAGGCCCATGCTCTTCGCGGTTCCCTCGATCGTTCTGATCGCCGCTTCGAGGTTGGTCGTATTCAGATCGGGAAGCTTCTTCTTCGCGATCTCTTCGATCTGAGCTCTCGAGATTTTCCCGACCTTTTCCCTGTTCGGTTTGCCGGATCCCTTCGGGATTCCCGCAGCCTTTCTTAGAAGGTCGCCCGCAGGCGGCGTCTTGGTCTCGAAAGTGAACGACCTGTCCGCATAGACCGTGATCACGACCGGGACCTTCATATCCGGGTCATCGTTCGCGGTCTTGGCGTTGAAAGCCTTGCAGAACTCCATGATATTGACACCGTGCTGACCGAGCGCGGGTCCGATTGGCGGAGCCGGGTTGGCCTTTCCCGCCGGAATCTGGAGTTTTATATATCCTTCGATCTTCTTTGCCATTTTTCGATTTACGATCCGATTTCGAAAAACCGGAATGTCCTCATTTTAGAAATCTGAAACTACTGTTCCTCTGCGAATGTCACTTTCTCGACATCCAGGAACTGGAGTTCGACCGGGGTCGAACGTCCAAAAATCGTGACGGTCACCTTCACAGTGGCCTTCTCTTCGTTGACCTCTTCGACCTTTCCGGTGAAGCTGGCAAACGGGCCGGACTTGATGCGGACGACCTCGCCTTCCGCATAGGAAAACTTCGGCTTCGGTTTTTCCTGGGCGGCCTCAATGTTCTGGAAAATCTGCGCGACCTCATCATCCGAAAGAGGGGTCGGAGCCTTCCCTCCGAGAAATCCGGTCACCTTAGGAGTCGCCTTGATCGCGTGAAAGACGTTATCGGGGATTTTCCCCTTCTCATCGCACTCGATCTCCACGAGAACGTATCCCGGGAAGAACATCCTCTCCGAAACGTGTTCCTTGTTACCCTTCTTCTCAACGATCTTTTCCTTCGGGAGCTTGATTCCGGTAACGAGTTCCGACAGATCCATATCGCGGACACGGGCCGTCAGACTTTCGACAACCTTGTTCTCATGTCCCGAATAGGTGTGGATGAAAAACCACTGTCTGCTCATTGCGATCCCCTAAAATGCCGCGATCTGCGAAACGAGCCACTTCAGGCCCGCGACGATCTGCGACCAACCGTAATCAACTGCGTAAAGGAAGAGCGCGAAGAAGATGACGTTGATGATCACGATCACCACGGTCTTCTTGACGTCGTCCGATGACGGGAACGATGTCTTGTCCAGCTCGGCGCGGGTGTTGCGATAAAACTCGCCCACCGATTCACGCTTAGCCTTGTTGTCCAGAGCCTTACTCGCTTCCGACACTTTTGCTTCTCCTAAAAAATGGTGGCAGGGGTACCAGGACTCGAACCCGGACCTAAGGTTTTGGAGACCTCCATGCTAACCATTGACACCATACCCCTAAGACGATTTTTCGATTTCAGCTTTCCACTGTTTCGGGGGACGGGCCAAGTGCCCGAAATCCTAAAACGAGCGAATCACCGAAATCGAAAACCGTTTACTTGTTTTCGCGGTGCACCGTGTGCGAACGGCAACGGCGGCAGAACTTCTTGAATTCGAGCCGGTCAGGCGTCGTCTTCTTGTTCTTTGTCGTCACGTAGTTGCGCTCTTTGCAATCCGTGCACTGCAGAACGATGTTGTCGCGTGGCATAAAACTATGTCCTCACTTACTACTCGATTATGTCGGACACGGTTCCTGCGCCGACGGTCCTGCCGCCCTCGCGGATGGCGAAGCGGAGTCCCTTCTCCATGGCGATCGGAGCGATGAGCTCGATCTCCATCTGCACGTTGTCACCGGGCATCACCA
>Ga0315906_10000849_pt1 | contig 46955 bp, 33 predicted proteins | sample LakEriMetagenome_4_FD_203526 | JGI IMG/M metagenome (GOLD analysis project Ga0315906, IMG submission 203526) | Freshwater fungal communities from buoy surface, Lake Erie, Ohio, United States - Buoy 2 MA122 | ecosystem: Environmental > Aquatic > Freshwater > Lake > Lake biofilm | place: USA...
GCTCAAAATCTTGAAGTTCTTTCTGCAAATTATATTTGCAGTTCATATTGCCCAGGTGGCGGTCCCGATTGCAATCGGGAGGTAGACGCAGCAGATCCATGACGCTCAGCTTTGCTGAGGTCAGGAAGCCGACACGAAGTCGTCGGCGCTCAAAATCTTGAAGTTCTTTCTGCAAATTATATTTGCAGTTCATATTGCCCAGGTGGCGGAATTGGTAGACGCAGCAGACTCAAAATCTGCCATTCGCAAGGATGTGCTGGTTCGATTCCAGTCCTGGGCACGGTGCCGGCTAAAACAGCCGGCTTTTTTTATGTTTTGTGTATATGCATTATATAGTCTAAACAGAAATTACATTTATGTTGGAATTACCAACAATATGGAGAGGCGATTTTCTGAGCATCAGAATGGTAAAAACAGAACTACAAAACCCTACGCCCCTTTTAAAATCATTCTCCATGAATCTTTCCAAACAAGGATTGAAGCAAGGGTAAGGGAAAAGTATCTCAAATCCGGGATTGGAAAGGAATTCTTAAAATCATTGGTAAAATAAATAAGACTTGCTCAGACTCAAAACCTGCCTGCCGGCAGGCAGGGTTCAAGAAGTTTAAGGAGTTTATGAGGGCAACCAAACTTATTAAACTTATTAAACCTATTAAACCTTTCTGCCAGAGGCAGAACATTCAGCGGCTTTTTTTTTGACTACTGAATATTCTCAAGATCATCTTGATCTTTGGCCCTTCCCGCCAACTTTTTGGCTGCTATCAGGTCATTGCGGTGAATCGTTCTCACTTGGAGATCATCATCCTTGAAAAATATTGCCCTTGAAAAGGATTCCGCAAAAGCCATTCCTTCCAGCTTAATCAAGATATCAATAGAAACTGGCGGCAAGCCAAAGGTGAAAACATCCCAGACAGGATGATGCAAAAAATTCTCTTCCGTCATATCAAAAACAGGCATGCCAAAAACAGTAAAAGCTTTTTTTATTCTCTTATAATTTTCGGCCGACCTTTCAACCCACAAATCCATATCGCCGGTAGTCCTGGAATATCCGTGAAGAATGACTGAATACCCTCCTACCAGAATATATCTTACCTCTTCCTGATTAAGAGCAGATAAGAAGTCTCTAAAGTCCTGATTGAAAATATTCCCCATTATCCTTTCAGGGATTTTGCCGAAAACTTTGTCCTATCCATTCGGGGCGGATGATTAGGATCGAAATTAAAAGCAACACTGTTTAGGTAAGCAGCAATAGACAAACGTTCCTGCCATGACAGATTCTTGTAATACCCCTTATGATTGGATGCCTCAGCCAAAGTCTGAGCCTTAAATTGATTCCTATCCAATCTATAATCAGCCATATTCAAATTTAACAAATAAAATCTGAACCTCATGGCACGAAGGCTACTCCTCCGGTTAAAACACCAAAATCATAAGCAAATCCTGCATCAAATCATTCGTACTAACCCCAGTAAAGGGCACGATGTTATTTTTAAAAATAACATAAAGCCGCTGAATTTTATTTCAGCGGCTTTTTTTTGATCCTATTGACGATCAAAACAATGGCCTTGGCATCATCTTTTTAATTTTTCTGAATGAGAATAATTGGATGGCAAATTTGAAGATTTGGCACACTATTTGCTAATTTATTTAGCATAAACTAATATTAATTAACCTATGAAAAAAGAGAAATTCCTCACAAACGAGAAATTGGAAAGTATTTACAGATTTCTTTTCAACGAAAAACAGACATTTGGAGGACCTGGATCAGGGAGGCATCCGGAGGGTCGAAATCAGGATGACGGTATTAATGTTCATCCTAATTCACCGGAAATAAAAAACTTAATGGTAAAGGCAAAAGAGTCCGGTGCAGAAGTTGAAAAAATTGGTCAAACAATAGCTAGTCAATTTGGCGGGAACCTTTCTGTGATTGATTACAAGAGCGCCGGTAGCATTGCCAGAAAGGCCAACGACTACTATAAAGGCAATGTAAATAAAGTAAAAGATACCGTTCGAAATACGATAATTTTAGATAAGCATAAAATTGAAGAATCAATTAAATATGCTAAGCAGCTTCCCGGCTATGTTAAAACCAATTTAAGAAATCCGGGATCAGACTCATTAGGATACAAAGGTTGCGCCATTGTTTACAGAACTAAAAATGGCATCTATGCGGAGGTTCAAATTAATACACCGGAAATGATTTATGCCAAGGAAACTGAAAGCAGGGCAAGAAAAATGATTGGCAATGAAAAGTACGACGAAATTTATAAGCATACCGGAATAAAAGGCGGAATGGGACATAAATTATTTGAAGAATGGAGAACACTTAAAGATGAAGGCAACTTAAAAAGAAAGGAAAATATTGAGAAAGAATCAAAAGAATATTACTCACACTTCTTTATTGCCAATTTTATGAAAACAAATTATGAGATTATCCGAATTGAAATTTCAAAAGGAAATACTGTTTACTTTGAGTGGGAGTTTGAAGAAATTGCCTTAAAATATTTAGGTGATGGCCATTTTGAGGCCAAAAACAAGGGTTATGGAGGTCCATTCCCAGTAAGGTATGATGCAAAACTGGTAGCAGAGGCACTTTTAAGTAATCCCCGGATAATGTCAAAAGAAGAATATGATACCTACTAAGTAAGGGACAATCAGTAATAAAGAATTTTTTATTTGCCGCACTTTCCTGGATCATACTTCTGAATACTTAGGATATCTGCAAGCAACTGGTTCGTACTAACCCCAGTAAAGGGCACCAGCAAAAATCCCCCAAACCCGATAACTATCGGGATCGGGAATTTTTGCATTTAAGAGCCTGCCTGCCGGTAGGCAGGGTTCAAGAAGTTTAAGGAGTTTATGAGAGCAAACAAACTTATTAAACCTATTAAACTTATTAAACCTTTCTGCCGGAGGCAGAACATTCAGCGGCTTTCTTATTTAGAGAATAAATAGGTTGTCATACGCTTATCCCCTTTTTTCTTAAGTGTTTTAATTTCTACAGCAGCTTTTAGATCCCGACTGGCAGTTGGTGCGGAAATATCCTTGAAATAATCAAGATAATCCTTTCTCGAAAATTCTTTTTTACCGATTTGTTCCCTGAAAATACTGATGCGCTCCTCAGCAGTCATTGGCAATCTTCGCTCCTCTAACTGTTCAAATAATGATTCATTAATTGCACCCAACATGAATTCAATAAATACAGTGGAATTTCCTGCCTTATTTGACTTTTCAAGAGCTTTATAATACTTCGACTGTTGTTGTTTGATAATTGATTCTACCGGTAAAAAGGAAAACACAGGATTAAGCTCTTGTAAAATAACCGACTGCCAAAGTCGTCCCATTCGGCCATTACCATCTTCAAAGGGATGAATGAACTCAAGTTCATAATGAAAAACACAACTTTTTATCAATAATGAATCCTTGCTATTTTTCAAATAGGAAAACAGATTATTCATCAAGGCCTTTACCATGCTCGCCTTGGGAGCCAGATGTGCCAGTTTAGCCCCTTTTACAATACCCCCACCCTCTAACCTGAATTTACCAGGTGTTCGAACCAACCCCTTCATTAAAATGGAATGCGCCTTAAGGAATGAAGACAAACTAGCAGCCTTCAATTCCGGCAATACATCATAAACCTTGATAGCATTTTTAACCTCAAGGATATCCTTTTGAGGCGCAATTACTCTTTTATTCTCTATGATGGCTGTTACCTGATCCATACTAAGCGTATTCCCCTCTATTCCCAAAGATGAATGAATCGTTTTTATCCGATTACTCCGCCGGAGTTCCGTTCGGGGTGCATGCAAGTGAGTGGCATTTATGGCCCCTAGTTTTTCCGATATGGAAGAAATAAGGGATATAATCTCAGGCGTTATGGAATATGGAGGCTGCATGATAGTATCATATGATACTATCAAAGGTAAGAATAGAAATTAAATCTTCAAGAAATTCGTTCGAACTAACTCCAGCGAAGGTCACCAGCAAAAATTGCATCATCAATTGATTAAAGCCAGAATTCAGGTAAATTACAGCATATGTTCAAAAAGGAAATCTCAACCTGCTTACTGTTTGTATCATTACTGACTAACCTGCTCCATTCATGCACGCCATCGTATAAAAAATACACGAAACAATATGAAGTGCAACGCATGAACCAAAATCCTGATTACAGCGACCTCTACTACTGGGCCTCCCATCCGGCCAAAAAAGATCCGGCCGATTCAGTGCCCGGACCATTACAAAATGAAAAACGAGATACCATCGCAGATGTGTTTTTTGTGCATCCCACCACCTATACGGGAGAACTGACCGATGGACTGAATGCCGAAATCCATAACGCAGCACTAAACGCCAAAACCGACTATAGCCCGATACTATATCAAGCATCAGCTTTCAATCAGCATGGGCGGATTTTTGCACCCCGCTACCGGCAGGCGCACCTTTCCTGCTTTTCAATCAAAGATTCTGCAAAGACCAAAGCGGCTTTTAATATGGCTTATGAAGATATAAGAAACGCTTTCCTGCATTATCTGAAATACGAAAACCATGGTCGTCCATTTATCATCGCTTCCCACAGCCAGGGCACCATTCATGCCGGTCGTCTGTTAAAAGAAAAAATCGAAAACACAAAACTACAGCAACAGCTGGTGGCAGCCTACCTGATTGGCATTGGAGTACCGGATAATTACTTTCAATCTCTCCCCCCCTGCAAAAATGATTCCGCTACCGGTTGTGTTGTCAGCTGGCGAACCTATCGGAATGGATATTTACCTCGATTCATTCAGAAAGAGTCTTTCAAGGCGATCGTGGTGAATCCACTTACCTGGACCACCCATTCAGAGCTTGCTCCAGCAGAAAAAAATCGGGGTGCTATTCTGTATGATTTCAATAAGATTCAACCACATACCAATGATGCGAAAGTGGTAGGTAATGTACTTTGGGCTCATCGGCCCCGATTCCCCTGGAGCTTCTTATACCGCACCCGCAATTACCATATTGGTGATATCAACTTGTTTTACCTCAACATCCGGCAAAATGCGGAAGCAAGGTTGAATGCCTATTTTGATGAAATGAAAGAACGCTAAAAATTCAAGCATATTCCAATATGAATAGGTATTAAAGAACCAGGCAAGAAAAGCATAGAAAACATCCGGTATGCTGACCAATAAAAGAAATTGTTGAAATCACCTCAGTTTGAGCATTGATCGCACCTGAGAAGTGGCACCATTTTGCAGTCTCGCATAATATACCCCGGCAGGCAACCCCGCTGAATTGAAATTCACGACATGCGTCCCGGCTTCCATATCAGCTTCCACTAACCTTTTGATCAGTCTTCCTGAAGCATCGATAATCTGTACCAGCGTATGCCCTCCGGATGAATGATATTGGATGGTTGTTTGATCGCTGAACGGATTCGGATAATTACTGATAAGCACACCGGAGGTATTGACAGTCCCGTTCTTGCAATTTTGACCCTTAACCAGAGGTAGCTCCTGAAAATTCTTTAACATGGCTGATTGCACCGTGGCGGTGTCAGCACAAAACCATTGGGTCAGAATACTGGCATATATGCTTCGAAAATCAAATTGCATGGCCACATTATCATTTACCGTAGCCGCGGCAGGCAGCTCCGGATTTTCCCCGATGATTCCGGCATTAACCTGTGATCCAAATAAGAACATCGGTGCGGCGGCTCCATGATCGGTACCTGCCGATCCATTGCTCTTGATCCTTCGACCAAACTCAGAAAAAGTCATTCCCAAAACCCGATGATCAATACCCAGAAATTGAAGATCATCCTGAAATGCTTTGATCGCATCACTCAGCTGAGTGAGCAGATTGGCATGCAATCCTGTAGTGGTATCGCCCGCATTCACTTGTTGCGAATGGGTGTCAAAACCACCGATATTGACCATATAAACCCTTGTTTTCAACCCGCCCTTAATGAGTCGGGCCACAATTTTCAACTGTCCGGCAAGATTTGTATCCGGGTAACTCCCCTGCTGCGACACTTTATCATAGGCTGCCGTGATGGCATCGGCATATAGATTGGACTGCCGGGCCACATTCCTGATGTATGAAAGCTCTTTGCCCGCAGGCGTCGCCGGTGCAGGGTCCTGTACTCCGGTAACTAAATTGTAAAAGGCAGAAGGATCACTGATACTTAATCCCATATTAACCGAAGGTCCCTGCATCACCAGCGAAGTAAGGGAGCCTATTTGAATCGCCAATGGATCAGGCATAGAGCTATCCGGATAATTATTGGGATATCCCGGATATTGGGTATCAAGGTATCTCCCCGCCCATCCCGAGGGTATGTTCTCATCACTATCCGAGGCACTCATCCAGATATCCGTTGACCTGAAATGAGAAAAATTGGGATTGGGATAACCAACCGATTGAACGATATTAACCTTACCGCTGTTGTATAAAGTTTGAATGCCCTTCATCGCCGGATGCAGACCGCATCCTGCTTGTCCGGTCAGTTTAAGAATATTATTCTCCGGGATAGCGACATTTGTCCGGGCATTGAAGTAATCGGAATAATATTCAACCGGAATGACCGTATTTAATCCGTCATTCCCCCCGCTTAGCTGTATCAGCACCAAAACCTTATCCGTGTCATTGGGTGGCAACAAGGCACTGAAAAGAGGATGCGAGGAGAAAGCCTTCACTGCCAGCCCATTCAATAAGGAAGGCAGAGTAATTGCCCCTGGTAAAGTTTTCTGTAAAAAATCTCTTCTTTTCATTTGCAATTATTTTAGCAAAGCTGATACTCCGCCAGGTTCATGAGATATTTAAACAGTCCTTTCAGCCTCGTATTCACCGTATTGATATTCGCCTGAGAAGGATTGGCTACATAGGCATCCCAGGCATTGGTCCAGTAATAATCAGAGGATTGCCCACTCAATAAGAAATCCGTTTTCAGCTTGTTGCGACTGGAAATAGAAATTGATAAGCCCAGTAAAATATTGATCGAATCCTCAATCAATTTATCAGGATTAGAGGGATCAGGCAAGGTGGCGGCAAAGCGTACCGCATCTGTTTGAATCCTTGTACTGTTATTGGAATGACCACTTCCGATCAGATAATCCGTGAGCTGGTTTCTTTTAGGCAAAGTATCATGATTGATCCAAATCTCATGAAATTGGGGCTGTTGATAATAGGCGGGCCATCCTGAAACATCAGGCGGATCCCCCAGGTTTTGAGTCATGACAGCCAGGGAATTCCTGATGAAATTCCAATGTCCGTAATTGGAAACCAAATCTGTGGATACCGGAAACTGCACCTCAAACTCCCTTAGATGACCGATCAACATATCGCAGGGAGACTTGATCATACAGCCGCGGTTGAGAGAATCAAAAAAATGTTCGGAGTTAAAAAGGGCCCTTAATACGGGCTTTATTTCATAATTACTCTGTCTGAAAATCTGGGCCAGTGGCTCAATGACCAGTTGCTCGGTATTGGCATCAATTTCATAGTATACAAACCACCGATACAGTTTCCGAACAATATGTTTGGAAGTTTCCTCCTTAAGAAACAGCATATCAATCAGCTCATCAGTTTCGGTAGCACCGGACGCGCCTGACCTTCCTGTAATCACCCGGTTACCATAAAAAGCCGAGAAGACCTTATTGGTGCCATCATGACGGGCAGCGTCAAAATAACTGTTCCCTGTAGTAGTATTAATGCGCCAACCTGTAAGCACTCGGGCGGCAGCCTTCACATCTTCCTCTGCATAGGGTGCCAAATTGGTGACAGGATCTTTTCCAACAGTAAAAAGCTCCTGTATCTCCCGCGCATAGTTTTCATCAGGAGCGGTATTGGTATTCAGGAAACCATTGAGATATACCAGCATGCCGGCATCAATGGTAATATCTTTTACCATCGTCTTGAAATTTCCCAGCGCATCCCTTCTCAATGTTTCATGATGCCTGTATCCCAGAATGGCATTACTGATCACTGTCAATTCCGTACCCCAGTGATTAGCCCAGAAAAGCGTCATCTTTTCTCTGATACTTCTGTCCTGATTGATCATCAGCCCGGCCCACCATTTTCTCAGGGAATTTCTTCGTTGAAAGTTAACGGAACCATCGGTAGTCTGATTGTTCACCCAGGTTTGCCAGGCAGGCACAGCAGGATCCGATACATTGGCATTGTAATCATTTAGGGGAGGAGATGGAAGTGGGACAGTAGGATTAATCAGTTCTTCAACGGCTTGCGATAGCGTAAGGGTAGAAAAATGATTGATGTCAGAGGGCGAAGCTCCAAACATCGTTCGTTTCAGCAGATGCAATTTAGCCAAACGGTCAAAGGGTCCCACATAAGGGCTTATGCCCGACAGAATGTTCCTGGGCGATTTTGGCGATGCCTCCATTTCCGTATTTGGCTGTTCTGCTCCCATAAATTTATTATGTCTTGAAGTTAAGAAAAAGGTTTAATTAGGAAATAGGGGTAAAAATAGAAATGTCAGGAAAAATAATGCAGCCTCCCCCTCCCCAACATCCACTACCGAAAAATACCATACCTTTAGCCCCTTCCTGGCAGGATTCTTTCCTGCTTCAACAAAAAAAACACCATTCCAACTATCCTTAAGATTTACCATCTTATTCCTCCCCATTTAAGCAAGAAAATAACCATCAACATTATTGTTATGAAAAACTTCTATTGGAAAGGCCTGTTTTTTGTCGCCTGCTGTCTTTGGATGTCAAATGTATTTGGCCAAAGATTAAGACAAGGCAAGGATGATATCTTGAACAGGAAAAGAATCACCTCTAAAACTTTTGTAGAAAAGAGCCAGAACAACCTGACAACCAAAATTTACACACGTCAATCTACGACCCTTTCAACCAGGCTAACCTGCGCGAATCCACCAGTAATATATGCTTATGGCACAAACCCTACCTGCGCAAGCAGCTGCGATGGCAAAGCCACCGTTGACGTAGTTGGCGGAACTGCACCCTATACCTATTCATGGTCTAATGGAGGCAGCACCAAAACAATCAATAATCTATGCCCCGGTAATTACAGCGTAGTTGTTACAGATTCCCTGGGATGTACCTCGTCCAACACGGCTGTTACCGTACCCGGATGCTTCCAGATTCAAAGTATTCTCATAGATGCCTGCTCTGCGACAGAATGGGAACAGGAAATGGTCTTCTTTCAGGTTGGGTCAGCACCGCTCAGTACCTCCTCACTAACTGTGAAATGGGCTACCGCTGCTAATTCCTGGCAAGGACTTTGCAGTAATCCTACTTTCATCAATAATACCAATGCAACTATTACAGGTGGTGGCAAACTGATAGCCGTTGCTCCCGGCGGCACCATACCTGCCAATGCCAATGCGGTATTGATTACCGGCAATACGCTTTCCGTGAGTGCCAACAGTTTTGCCAACCTGACTGATACCCTTTACGTGCTTTTCCAATGTTCAGGAAATACCGCAGGCCATTTTTCAAATTACTCCGCTTCCACCACCAGCAGAACGCTGATCATGAATTTTAGCCCGAATTGCAGAGATACGGTCACCTATAATCCAAGCCTGCTGGTCACTACAGCCGGCACATCCGCGGCAGAGGATGGGGCTACCGTTAATTTTTCAGCAACTGGCACTGCCACCTACCTGAATAACGGATGCATCATCCCTTACACCATCCAAAATGCCTCCGTCAACTTGACAAGCTCAACGCCTTCGGATACCCCCTATTTCAATCAGGTGCAGCCAATCTGCTCCGGCGATTTACTGAATGCATTGCCCACAACTTCAATCAATGGCATCACAGGTTCATGGACCCCGGCAATTAATAATACCGCTACTACCACTTATACTTTTACTCCCGATACCGGCCAATGCGCCTTCAGCACCAGCATGACCATCACCGTTAATCAAGCGACAGTACCGGTCTTCAATCAGATCCCCCCCATTTGCATCGGAGACAGCATTTCACTGCCAACCACCTCTGCTAATGGCATTACAGGCTCCTGGTCACCTGCCATCAACAATCAGGCGACTACTACATATCTCTTTATTCCAACAGCCGGACAATGTGCAGACAGCACTAGCATGACGGTGACTGTCGGCAACTCTACCCTGCCAATATTTAGTCAGGTACCGCCTGTATGCAGAGGAGAAATCATTGTTTTGCCAACCACCTCCACCAATGGCATAACCGGATCATGGTCGCCGGCTATCAATAATACAGCCACTACCACCTATATCTTCATTCCAGATTCGGGACAGTGCGCTAGCACCTCAAACATGACGATAGTAGTAAATCAGCCAACAACACCACAATTCAATCAAATTGATCCCATTTGCGCGGGAGATAACATTCTCTTGCCTAATACTGCAAATAACGGCATCAATGGCTCCTGGTCACCTGCCATCAATAATACCGCCACTACCATCTATACCTTCACTCCGGATTCGGGACAGTGCGCGAGTACCACAACCATGACGATAGTAGTAACTCAGCCAACAACACCACAATTCAATCAAATTGCTCCCATTTGCGCGGGAGATAACATCCTCTTGCCCACTACTTCAAATAACGGCATCAATGGCTCCTGGTCACCCGCGATCAATAATTCAGCCACTACCACCTATACCTTCAATCCGGATTCGGGACAGTGCGCTAGCACCTCAAGCATGACGATAGTAGTAAATCAGCCAACAACACCACCATTCAATCAAATTGCTCCCATTTGCGCGGGAGATAATATTCTCTTGCCCAATACTTCAAATAACGGCATCAATGGCTCATGGTCACCTGCCATCAATAATACAGCCACTACCACCTATACCTTCATTCCGGATTCGGGACAGTGCGCTACATTAACCTCCATGACCATAGTAGTGAATGAAACCTCCTACAATTCAATCAATATTGACATTTGTCAGGGAGAATCCTATTTGTTCAATGGAAATAACTATTCAGACAGCGGCACCTATTTTATCAGCCTGATCAATTCTAACGGATGCGACAGTATCATCAGCTTAAATATTACGCTCAAGCCCACCTCTGTAAGTTTCATAGAAATATCCATATGCGAGAATCAGTTGCCTTATACTTGGAATGGCATCCTTTTCACACAAGCAAATACTCAAACAATAACCTTAACTAACTCAGTAGGTTGTGACAGTCTTGCCACTCTACAATTAAAGGTGAATGCCAATACCCAAAGTACAAACACCCTTTCCGTTTGTGCCTCACAAATACCATATAACTGGAACGGACTTGTATATCAACAAGCAGGAACACAAACAGCCGTATTAACCAATTCATCCGGCTGCGACAGCCTCGCCATTCTCCATCTAGACATTCTGTCAAATTCCAATAAATATTACGATACGGTTGTTTGCTCCAAAGACCTGCCATTCATATGGAATGGTAAAAGCTTTTCGGCCGCCGCATTGGATTCAGTAATTTTTACCGGTCAAAACGGCTGTGACAGCATTGAATACCTTACTCTTGCTGTAAAGTCCTGCGATCCTCCCTGCAGCAGCGAAACATTTTCTTCCGCCAATAACGGATGGAGATTAAAGCAGGGAGCCAGAATCTTCAATTATCAGAATCCTGCCAATCAATGCAGCAAGGACACAGGAATCATCACTCCGGGAGTCGGAGGATATAATCCCGCCCATATCAGAACGCCGGATTACATTTCTTCCGGCGCAGGAAGTATTGACATAAGCTTTGATATTTACTGCATGGATGCAAATCTGAAATGCAATAGCTGGAAAGATTATGATTGCACAACCTCTGTTGACCTATACTATTATGCAGGAAACAACAGATATGAAGGCCTTAGAGATCATATACTTCCGCCAAACGGACCGGCTAACTCTCCCACTGTCACAATAGGTTTTCCCGTAGGTAATAACCTGCCTGCAGGAACAACCTACAGCATCGAAATCATCTTCAAATTTAAGAGTGGAATCGGCAATTGCATTCAGCAGAATACGAAATACATCCTTGATAACTTCGACATCTGCGAAAAAACATGCGCCAATTGCGGAAGCCCTCAAAGCAAACAAGCAAAATCATCCTTTCAAAATCAGAAAGCAAACGAAACGGAGGCTCAGAATTTAAGCATTTTCCCTGTGCCCGCATCAGACCGATTGACCCTTTCAGGAATCGCAGCCAACCCTGTAACCCTCGATATAGTTGACATGTCAGGTAATATTGTATTGAGAACAAGCAACAGCAAGCAATTAAACATCAGTCGTTTGAAAAGCGGACATTATTTCCTTAAAGTCATCTATGCTGATAAAATCATCATTAAACAATTCCAAAAAATATGATGATATAGCAATAATTTCATTTGAGATAATGACAATTTAGAAATCTCCTTTATTAACCAAATAAAATAAAAGACCTCATGCAAACTCAAAACTACAGCAATCACGCAAGGCTTCACAAGCCATTTCACTTTCTGTTCATCCCCTTGGGACTAGCAGGGCTCATTGGGAGTATCATTAACCTGACAAAAGCCAACGAAGTGACTTGTTACAGCGCCTCTCTGCTGGTCCTGGCTTTTGTGCTAATATTATTTTTTGCGTTGGTTGCCAGGAAATATGCCCTTGTAGCTCAAGATCGCGCCATTCGGGCAGAAGAAAATTTTCGTCATTTCATATTGACCGGCAAGCCTCTTGACAGTCAACTGCGAATCGGTCAGATCATTGCGCTTCGGTTTGCGTCAGATGCGGAATTCCCTTCCCTGGCGGAAAAAGCGGTCAAAGAAAACCTGAGCCAGAAAGAAATCAAGACGGCCATCAAAAACTGGAGGGAAGATTTTAATAGGGTTTAATAGTAATCCGGATCAAAACCTTATTAAAGTCAGAAAAATAATATCAGAAATAAAAATCCGGGTCACCCCCTGATTAAACAATATTTACAACAATATTACAGTTTGATAGAAGCACGAAACAGCCGATCATTGATGGCCACTCCTATTCCATGATCCGGAAATCGGCGAGCAATGATCAGGTCATAACCGCGCTCATCCAATTCATGCATAGCAGCATAAAGATTTCTTGCTGCGATTGAAAACTCCTCATTCTGGCAAAGCGAAATCTGACAATCTTCAGGAAGTCCTTTATAAATACCTCCGTAGGTGATCAGTCCAATTTTCATTTTTGGTATTTTACCAATGGCATCCACGATGTTTTCGGATAACAAAAGAGGAGTCCGAGGGCAATAATGGCTACTCATCATGCCCGGAGAAAGGATTTTATCATTACTCAATGTTCGCACCTTCCCAATCAATTTTTCAATTTCCCCCCTTGATATTACTCCTTCCCTTAAAACAACCGGTATGCCGTCGTAAAATCCAATGATAGTCGACTCCAATCCCGCCTCACAATTACCCCCATCCAAGATATAATCAATCTTTCCGGACATTCCTTTCAGCACATGCATGGGTGAAGTTGGACTAATAAAACCTGAAGGATTAGCACTGGGGGCCGCTAAGGGGAATCCACATTCCCTGATCAATTCCAGCATCATCGGGTGCGCAGGAATTCGGACAGCTACGTTTGTCATACCTCCTGTAACCATTTCAGGAACAAAATCAGTTTTGGGAAGGACTAGGGTCAGGGGGCCGGGACTGAAAGCCTCCAGCAATAATCTCGATTTTGGTGGGATTTCCCGGCAGTAAATGGGCAAATCGTCCGTGTCTGCAAGATGAATAATCAAAGGATTGTGAGACGGACGACCCTTTGCAGCAAATACCTTTGATACGGCTTTTTTGGAAAGGGCATTAGCTGCCAATCCGTAAACAGTTTCTGTAGGAACGGCTACAATACCTTCCGACTTGATGATTTCGGCAGCCTTTTTAATGTCCTTACCTATCATAATCAACGGTTACTGTAATGAATCAAATCCAAGCCAGGCGCACACAAGCATCAACTTGCAAAAATTACCATGCTCCCAATACTCAAAAACGAGAATCAATAAATGCTCTTGACTTCAGGCGAACTAGTACAATGGATAGCCGAAAAGAATCAATTTCAGTAAGGATGGAATCAGGCATTTTCATAAGCCGGACAAAATTCCAGGACCAGCCTTGCATGCATGACAACTCTTTCGCATTCGGCTTTTCGCAACCCTTGCAATACTTTTTCCAAGTCGGATTGCAATTCAATAAGTCTTTTCTCAGAGTCACTTATATCCTGAGCATCCGAAAGCAGAGATTCAATTCTAGCCTGATGAAATTCAGTCTTTACCCTGAATAAGCTTTGAAGCAATTGCTCCGCATCCTCTACCGAATAATTACCATTGATCAATACTGAATTCATAAGATGTTTATTTTAGTTAAGTTTTACGGGGTCTGATTTTGTGCACATCAGATCAAACTCCAGACATATTGCAAATTTCGATAACCTTTTTAATAATTTTTATTTAACTTTATTATTATAACCATTTATTTTTTTTATGGATTACAGCCTAGCCCAATTAAGGATTTTTCATAAGATCACACAAACCATGAGCATAACAAAGGCTGCCTCGGAACTTCATCTCACACAACCGGCCGTTTCAATCCAGTTGAAAAAATTCCAGGAACAATTTCAATTGCCTCTCACAGAAGTGGTAGGACGTCAACTATATATCACAGATTTCGGAAAGGAAATCGCCAAAAACATCGAAACCATACTGGAAGGAGTGGATGCATTGAATTTCAAGACAGATGTGCACGAAGGGAGACTGACTGGAAAACTCAGGATTTCTGCGGTTTCAACAGGAAAATATGTCATACCTTATTTCATCGCGGATTTTGCAAAGACGAATCCTGCAATAGAACTTTTCATAGATGTCACCAATAAGGCTAAAGTGTTCGAGAGTCTTGAAAATAATGAAGTGGATTTCTCACTGGTATCGGCTAAACCTGATAAAATCCATACAGAAAGCATCAAATTGATGCAGAATAAACTTTGCCTGGTAACAAACAACCAGCTTTGCATCAAGAAAAAGATGTATGATTACAGCATTTTTGAAAAGCATCCTTTGATCTTTCGGGAACAGGGATCAGCTACACGAACCATCATGGAAAGGTTTATACAAGGTCAAAACATAAGGATATTGAAGAAAATTGAACTGACATCCAATGAAGCGGTGAAACAGGCCGTGATAGCAGGTTTAGGGATATCAATCATGCCCTTGATAGGCATCAAAAATGAACTCAGCAACAAACAGCTTCAAATCATTCCGGTGAAAAACTTCCCTATCATTACAGACTGGCATCTGATATGGATGAGAAATAAAAGGTTCGGACCAGCGGCTAATGCCTTTTTAAGTTATCTGAAAAAGGAAAAAGACCAGATCATAAATGACAAATTTGACTGGTTTGCAAAGCATAGATGATTCTATTCTCTAACCTGAGCATGAACTAAGATGCTTCAAAACGGCTTATTGACCGTAACTATCCTGAGAATATTATTCTCCATCAGATTATAATCAGCTGTTTCCACCAATCCGTCGCCCGTGAGATCTGCCAAGTGATAACCAAATAAGATAGAAAGCAGATCATTTTCCATTCGGGTATAATCGGAAGACTCTACGGCTCCATCCTGGTCCAGATCCCCGCTCCAGATCACATAACTGCCGCCTATGCCCATAGCCAGATTGCTTCCATAAGCACTCGAAGCCAATAGGGTAAAATCATATTTCAGGGAGTCAGCAAAGCTTAGTGTTGAAGAAGACCAAGTCTCCATGCTGTTGCGATGCTTTACCACCAAATAATGGGACCCTGATATCTTAGGAACTTCCGTTTCCACAAGCCCTCCCGTACTGACCCATGCACGCAGAGGTCCTCCCAATAAGTTGCCGTTTAATCCGCTCCTGATTTCCAACAATACTGAATCCGCCATCAGCCTCCCGTCTATCATCACAGGATTCATTAAGGCAGTGCGCATAGAGTCAACTGTGACCTGGTAGCCTTGCAGCATCATCCGTACTTTCAGTTTTACCCCACAATCGGCAGGGCTTAAACAAGCATTAGTCGCCGTGATACCCGCAGTGGTTGAAAGTATGCTTACATACTCTTTTCCACGCGCACATTGTTGTCGCAAATGATAATCCAAAAATGCCAGCAGCGGAGGTATGACCCTGGAGAGATGAATGTCGACATTGATATTTGAAGAACTACAGCCACTGGTGATTTCCCCGAACACACAGGTCCCGTTGTTATTAGATACCTGGCAGTGAGTGCCGCCGGTGACGGTCACCTGCGATTTGCAGGATACAGGTATGTTATTATAAATAGAGGTTTGTACAGATGGAGCAACAATACAATCACTGCTACCGGAAAACAACAAAGAAGGGACTGTCACCAGAGCTGCTGCTGCCGTGGCAGAGGGATTGGTCTCCGCTGCAGCGAAATTGAACAAAGCCTTTGTCTCAGGTTGGTTTTTTGCCGCTGCCAGTACACTACACCCCCCTCCCATTGAGTGACCCGCCAGCGCCGAAAAGGGAATCACACGTTGAAATAAAAAAGAGGAAGCATCCGTATTAAGAGCTATCATCATCTTTGACACAAAGGCCAGATCTTTTCCAAAATTATCGTGCGATGGAGCGAGCGACGTTTCTGTGGAAGGAAGCGCTACAATATATCCATATTTCACCAGGGAATCCGCCAAACGCTTGTATGCTGTCACCGGCAGATTAAATCCATGACCAAATACCACCACAGGAAATTTTTCCGCACCCGATGCCGGTAAAGTGTTCGTTCCTGCAGTATTGGAAGGATAGTGAACAGTTACCGGCACTTGCCGCAGCGAACGGGATGAATCGATGAAGGTCAAACTACGCGTACCTGTTACATAGAACTGTGCGTTACAAATCCCCGTGGAAAGGAGAAGTAGTATTGTGTGTAGAGTTGACATTGTGAACAGTTTATAGTTTTTGGTTTATGGTCCATAATTTATAGTTTATAGTTAACCATAAACCTTAAACCATAAACTATAAACTATAAACTATAAACCACAATCCGCTATCCTCGCCGCCAGCTCGGCATTCCGTTTGATCAGCGCGATATTGGCATCTAGGCTTTCGCCGCCGGTGTGGTCTGCGATGTATTTCAGTAAAAAAGGAGTGACTTCCTTTCCGACCACTCCCGACTTATCCGCCTCCGCAAGGGCTTCCAAAATATACCCTTCCATCTTTTCCCTGCCAATCGCTAATGACTCCGGTAACGGATTAGCGATCAGCACCGAACCATTCAGACCTATCGACCACTTCAACTTCAACATGTTAGCTATATCAGCTTCATCGTCTAGCCTTAACGGTGACAAATACCCGCTTTCACGTGAATAGAAGCTCGGAAACTGGTCCTGACCATAGGTGACCACGGGAATCCCCAGGGTCTCCAGGTATTCCAATGTAAGCCCGATATCCAAAATAGACTTCACCCCGGCACAAACAATGGCTACATTGGTATGCGCCATCTCGGTAAGGTCTGCGGAGATATCCATGGTTTGTGTCGCCCCCCGGTGCACGCCGCCCGTACCCCCCGTGGCGAAGATCCTGATACCCGCCATGGAAGCGATGCGCATGGTGGCGGCTACCGTGGTAGCTCCCGGAAGCTTTTGCGCCATCACATAAGGCATGTCCCGCAAGCTGACCTTCCACACCTTTTTTTCCTTTCCCAGCCATTCAATCTCCTCCCTGCTCAATCCAACCTTCATCCTGCCATTCAATATGGCAATGGTGGCAGGCACAGCAGCATTATTCCTGACAGCATCCTCCACTAAGAGCGCCGTTTCCACATTGCGCGGCCAGGGCATACCATGAGAAATGATGGTAGACTCCAAGGCCACCAGGGGCTTCCCCTCCGACAGCGCCAGCTTCACCTCCTCTGAAAAATCCAATAACTCATGCTTCTTGTCCATAATATTGATTCATTAACGCCAATGCTTTTTCCTTTGTCAGATCCGGCAACGATGCTCCTTGCTGCTGCAATACCTCGAATGCCAAACAATGTCCTAATTGCATGGATTGAGAGACCGAAAAATCCCAATGCCAGCCTGCTACCCAACCCGCCAAGGCGGCATCTCCCGCCCCCGTGCTGTCGACAACTGTCAGGGGTTTGGCAGCCAGCGGCATTTCCTCCCCCTTATGATAAAAAACAGAGCCCCGGGCGCCGCGCCTTAACCATATGCGCTCCATACCCCGCTCCTGCAAAACTGATAAAGCACGATCATACTCATTGCCATCCTTCATTCCAGCCAATGATAATAACTCATCCTGATTGGGTGTGATCATCCAAACCGATTCCGGCGGAAGGGAAACGATTTTCCTGGATTTAGGAACCGAAACCGGCTCTATCACAAAAGGAATCCGGCTACGCATTGAAAATTCAGATAACCAGGATAATGTCTTCAACGAAAGATTAGTGTCCGCAATGATCATAGAAGAGACTAGCAAGTCTTCTTTCATTTCCTCCAGTCTCTCCGGCGTTAGATAATACTCCGCAAGATCATGACATGCCGCGGTATACAAATTACCATCCGGCTCGATCAAGGCAGCGAATTTTCCGGTTGCCTCATCTACTTTTATCAAACCGTTGGTGCGGACCGACGCGTCGCGCAAGGAGGCTTCCAGCCAATCACCATCACCATCCTTTCCCAGAACAGAAATGATATTTACGGGCAAACCAAGCCTTCCGAGATGCCTTGCCACATTGCAAACAACCCCTCCCGGGAAACGCATTATCTGAGAAGGATTGGAAGTTCCCGCAATAATAGGCGACCTGGAAAAAAACAATTCATCCACAATGGCGGTTCCGATACAAGTTACTGGCCCTTTCATGATATGAAGATATAAATAAAAATGTCCCGCCAAAGACAGGACAATGAATTTGAAAGCAGTAAAACTTACCAGATATTGCGAGGGCAGGTATCACCATACTTTCCGATGATGAAGCCAAGAATGATCTCATGGGAGCCCTTGGAAAAGTTGTTGAGCGGCGTACTGGTAAAATCGTACGAGTAGCTGAGATTGACAGTTTTAGCTATATTGAACCCTGCAAGACCGGAAAAACCTTCTTTTACCCTGACACCGGCACCCACCCAGAAAGCATCCAGATATTGAACCTTCAAATTTAAGTCCAACTGGGGATCCACATTTCCGATGGTTTTAACCATAAAAGAGGGCGTCACATTGAAATCGGGACCCGCTGAAATTCTATACCCTCCATGTAGAAAGAAATGAGGAACCTGTTTTCCGTTGACTGTACGCACAATACCATCCGCAAATTCAACCTTTTGCGGTATAACCTGCTGAACAGCAAGTCCGACAAAATGCTTATTTGAATAAAGATAAAGACCTACATTGGCATCAGGAGTCAAAGAATTCAATTTACCACTTCCATATACGGCAGGATCTACTGATCCTTGAGCAAACTGAAGCTTATCGGCGTTCAAACTTGTATTGGTGACACCTGCCCCAAAACCAATTGCAAGGGAGGTAGTTACTGACAAAGGAGCATGATAGGCATAGGTGGCATAGGCTGAAAACCTGTTGATTGGCCCTGTACGGTCATTGAGTATCTGTATGCCAAGTCCATGATGCGGCTCAGGGGCCGAATATTTGTCCCAATACTCTATCCCTCTCGGGTTGGCCGTTCTAGGCTCAAAGGAGGTAGCGGTCGTTCTAAAATCACTCTTATTTAGAGGAGTATGAAAAGTAAAATAACTGGTTACCGGAGCATCGGTGAGTCCTGACCACTGCAAACGATGGCTCAATCTTATATCTGTATAGTTTTCAATACCTGTAATAGCAGGATTGATGATAAACTGATTGATCAGATACTGTGTATAATGGGGCTTTTGTTGTCCAAAAGCCCCTATCATAAAGAATGTGCAAGTAATCAGAAGAGAAAATTTCCTCACGGCTTCTGAATCGGTTTTTGATTAAGAATCTTCACCTCAGTACGGCGATTCAACTGGCGACCTTCAGGATTGTCGGTTCCATCAGGATTTTCGTTTGCTGCAATGGGAACTGTTTCACCATAACCCTTGAAAGTTAGCCTGCGCTTGTCAATTCCGCTTTGAACCAAATAAGCGACCACGGCCTTCGCACGTCCGGAAGACAGTTTTTCATTGTATTCAGGAGTACCCTTATTATCGGTATGAGATCCAATCTCGATGTTGACTGCAGGATCTGACTTCATCAGCGCCACCAGACGATCCAATTCAGGAGTGCTGGCAGGCTGGAAATTCACGCTGTCGAAATCATAAAAAATGTTTTGCATGATGAAGGGATTGTCCTTGGGGAAGGGAACCAGACAGATATCATTGATATTGAATTGAAGCTCTTCCTCATCAGCAGGACCAGTGAAATGGAGAGAATCCATATAATAACCGCTGAACATGGCTCTTACCTTCAATGGCCTATACTCATCAAGCGTAAGTGCATAACCTCCGGTTGAATCGGTTGTGAACTCCCCTACTGTCTTGTTATTGACCGTATCAAGCACGGTAACCGCAACACCTGACAAGGGTTTTTTGTCCTCACAGGAAACCACGACACCTCTCAGCTTTTTAGGAAGCCTGTCCTTATGAAGGGAAAGCAACTCAAGGCAACAAACATTATTTCTGTCAGAACTGAGTACCACATCATCCAAAATATTTTTCGGACCTCCGCGACTTACGAAATACAAATCATCTTTAATAGAATTGACAGGATATCCGAAATTGACAGGAGCGGTCCAGTCCTTGATATTACCTTTACTGTAAAAGAAATCATAACCTCCCATGCCTACCATTCCATTGCTGGAGAAAACGAGCAATTTGGAGGGCTCATGATAATAAGGTGCCTGTTCATCACCTGCCGTATTCAACACTTTGCCCATGTTTACAGGCTTCCCTTCACGACCATTCACATCTATAGGAGCCATCCACAGATCGAAGCCACCCTGTCCTCCCGGCATATCGCTAGAGAAGATAATATGTTTCCCATCAGGCATTACAAAAGGCTGCTGAGAGCTATACCCTTCTGCATTGATTCCGGAGGTAATGACCTCAGGCGTTGACCAGCTATTGTTTTTTCCGCGTAAGCTGCGACAGAGTACAGCCAGCTTTTTGCCATCCTTATTGGCCCAGCGGGTCACATACATGACATTGCCATCTCTTGAAAAGCTTATCACTCCTTGTTGAATATCCCCCGACTCCGGAAGCTGTACTTTTTTCACACCCGTTATGGCTCCCTCCTTGTATTCGGCTTGATACACCCTGTTATTATGTTCCTGAAGTTTAGGAGCATCTTTCTCAGACTTGGTACTGGTGAAATAAAATTCCCCGTTATGTATCAACGGAGCGTAAACCGCTCCGGTATCGGGCACTTCGCCCGTAAGCTTTCCGACTTTATACAGTTTCAGATCACTGCGCTTCATCTGCTTTTGGATATAAGCAAGATTTTTTATTTCTTTTTCCGCATTAGTCTTGTAAGCATCGGCAGCGGTGTACTCAGCGCTGAATTGTTTCATGGAAGCTTCCGCCTCTTGGTATTTTCCGAGAGAGCGAAGCGTCATCGCATACCAATATCTTGCGAAAGGGAATTGCCCTTTTGAAGGTAATGCCAGCACTTCAGCATAAATCGGCTCTGCCTTCTCATAATAATGCAATTTCCTGTAGCACTCCGCAAGATTGTACAGCGCCTGCTCCTTGCTACTAACGGCACCTTTACGTCTCTTGCCGGGGGCTTTTTGGTTGGAATAAGGAGTATACCCATCTGTATTTTTCAGCTTTGCATTTTTCCCGCCTTTTCCGAGGTACTTCTCGTAGTAGTTGGCAGCCGAATAGTAATCTCCTTTTGCAAAATAATCATCAGCACCCTTTAAGTAATCATAGATTACCTGAGCCTGCATACAGGCTGCAAAAGCTACCGCGACTAAGAGTGAAATCGTTTTTTTCATAAAACAGTTCAGTTACAGTGATAGTGACGAATCTATTAATTTGTTTGAATGGCAATCATTACAATCTTGGACAGATGAACTCCACTTCAGGAGTCTTTGTCGACCTGCGTCCGATATGCGAGAGGGTGATCTCAAAACTATTCGAACCTTTTACAATCTTTCCAAGGTCGGATGTGTTGATATCATAACTAACGCCAAGCATGAGACTTTTGTGCGTAAAACCGACGAAAGGTGCAATGGCGTCCTGAATGCGGTAGTTGATACCTCCGATCAAATCAGTTTGAGGATTCATCTTGTATTGGGCATAGGCACCTACCATTTTCTCCGATGCGCTCCCCTGCTTCATATAAAGCACATTGGGCGTGATGCTGACGGTTTCATTTACGGCAATACGAACACCGCCGTGGATGATGGACCTGACAGGAATAACCTCTTGTCCATCATCGGAACTGAACTTATCCTTAGGCCTTGTCAGGTGCGTGATGGAAGCCCCTCCGAAAAAGTTGGCCTTTCGTCCGGGCATGGCATCATAGTAGAAAATACCGGCTGCCACATCCACCGCAGTATTTGATTTATTGGCAAGAACATCTGCGGTGGGCAAATCATAATTGCCAGTAGCAGGATTGAATCCGTCAAAAAACTTAAGCTTTTCAGGATTGAATCTGCGTTGAATCATTCCTATTTGCATGCCAAAAACGATTCTCTTACTTTCCATCGGACCAAAGCGCAAACCTGTGAAAGCAGCGCTTCCATATACTGTGGAATAATTATACCCTCCATCTCCCGCAGTTTGGTTGAGAATACTCAATCCGAAATTAGCATTGCGATCCGTAGTTATATCCCCGGCAACTCCCATGGTATTATAAGGAGTGCTGATATTACCCCACTGGGTACGATATATCCCGGAAACCCTGAAATCACCGTCAAAAATTCCGGTAAGTGCCGGATTCAACCATGCAGGATAAACGTAATACATTGAAAAATGGGGATCGACCTGTGCTTCCGTCTTTGAGGCAGAAAGCATGATTGCAAGAGAACATCCCAGAATCTTGAACGTTTTTTTCATTTTTATCATAGTTTTTACCATGTTCCTTTATTAACGGATGATTGTAACCGACCCGGCAATGGGTTCAAGTCCGTTCATCGGCTTAATGACATAATAATAAGTGGCCACAGGCAATGGTTTGCCTTTGCTCGTGCCATCCCAGGGCTTTCCATAACCCACGGAATTATAAACTACCTGACCATAACGATTGAATACCTGTACTGTCACTCCGGGATAATCATTGAGACGATCAATTTCCCAGTAATCATTGATATTATCCCCGTTGGGAGAAAAGGCGTTAGGTATCTCGAAAGGAAGCAGAATCTTCACGGACATACTGTCGGAGGCTGTACAACCGCCCGGACCCGTCACAGTAAGCGTATATACGTTATTGTTACGTGCCTGAAATACGGGACGAAGCACTGTTGGATCCACAATATCTCCCTGCGGAGTCCATAAATAAGTGACGACAGAGGAGTCATTCACCAATGGCGCCAGCTTGATGACAGTTCCCTGCGGAACCACATATGACCATCCGGCATCAACCACAGGTTGCAAATTAACAACCACATCATCCGTGATGGTATCTGAAGGACAACCCACATCATTCTTCACAACAAGCTTTATCGTATAATTTCCCGGATCCTTGTAAATATGAGTCAGACTTTGCAAATTGGAAGTGGAGTCATCTCCCAATTCCCAATACCAGGATGAAATGTTGCCGGTAGCAGGAGGCACACCGGTCACAACCACTTCATTGTCCTCACATAAATTATCAGGCACAACAGAGAAACTGGCAGTAGGTTTGTCATAAAACTTATCGAAAGTCTTAACAGCGGTATCCGAGCAACCGAACACGGAAGTTGCAATTAAAGTCACCTGCACTGATGGCGGGGTGTTCGTTGGAGTGGCAAGGTAAGTATGTACGGGGTTCTTGACAATTGACTGGGTACCGTCACCGAAATCCCATTTGTAATCCATGGAAGCGCCATCAGGAGCGATGGTTGAATCCTGGAAGAATCCCTTTCCATTCGGCATACAAATGAACGGCGGTGGAGTGAAGTTAGCTATTGGAAGCGCATGAATAATAACAGGTCTGTAAGTAGAATCCTTACATCCTTTGTCACTAAAGGCGACCAGTTTCACCTGATAGGTTCCGTATCCGCTGAATACTCTGTCAAAAAAAGACTTGTCGGGCCTATTGAATGATGTCGTACCATCACCCATATCCCAGGTATAGGAATTCAGATAAGTACCATTGACAGGATCGTTCAGTGTAGCCTTATTTCTCACATTCACAGTCTCCCCTTCGCATATTTCAGCAGGATAAAGCAGGAAGTCAGCTACAGGTTTCGGGTAAACAATAATTGATGCTTGTGCCGTATCCTTACAGCCCGCATCAGAAGTATAGATGGCGGTAAGTACCCAGGTGCCGGCACCTGCGACCGAGGCATCAAATTCACCAAGCGAGGTAGTCGCTTGCCCGGAATAAGACCAGACACCCGGAGCCACTCCGTTAGTCACAAAGGCAGTTGCCACATTTAACTTAGTGATATCACTCGCGCAAACCGGAGTGAAATTATTATAACCGATAACCGGCTTAAGATTGAATTTGATCTGAACGGTGCTGTCTGATACGCAACCCTTGTCAGTTGTCACTCTCAAGGTAATCGGATAAGACTGCGCCTTGACAATGGTAGAAGGGTTTTGCGTATTGAAGGTAGTCACTGCACCGGTAGCCGTATCCGCAATGCTCCAGGACCAGGCCACTTTTGTCTGAACGCCATCAGGTATGGTTGACAAATCTTGTAAAGTCGCATCTCCACTGGCAGGCAGACAACTATCAGGGAACCCGAATTTCACAATCGGATTTGAATGGATCTTCAAAGCATAATAAGACGTATCACTTACGCAAGTGGAAGAAAGTGCCACCGCCAATTTGACCCTGAAGCTATCGACCAAAAATTGGTTGAATTTGAAATTCTGGGCAGTATCCAATTTGCTTTTGAGCTTGACCGTATCAACTTGCCAGAAGTAATAATCGACGGTATGCGGATTGGGATTTTCATATTGATAGGACGGCACCAGATTGATACTGCCTCCTTCACAAATGAATTTCTTGGCATTCAGTTCGGTCAGAATAGCTGTGGGCGTATTATAAACCCTGATTTGCATGGTAGTATCTCCCAGGCATCCATCAGCCGAAATCCCTGTCAGCGAGATGTTCTTCACTCCCGGAGTAGCAAATACCACTTTGACATCCTTGGTATTTCTCAAACCCACCTCGTCAATATTCCAGCTCCATCGGTCAATCCTTACGGATGGGTCTACCAAAGAGGAATCATATCTCAATTCAACCGTATCCTTATAACAACCGGAGAAAAGGCTGTCAAAATCCATCCTTGGTTCAGGAGAAATATCATAGGGAAGAATCAGCCTTTCGGTACTGTCACAACGATCAATGGTGACATGGGTACCATAAATCGGTATATAAACCCGCCCTGACTTGGTAAATTTATATTTACCCTCCAATCGATAGGTGTAGCTGATGGATCCATCCTGCATGGTATCGACCCTTACCAGTAAGTTATTATTAAGATAAATGGAGTCATAGGTGATATCCGTCAAAGCGGTACCCGGATTGGTAGCAGATTGAAGAACACCGTTATTATAAGCCTCCGACAAAGACCACTTCACTCTTTTAGGTTTATAAGAGGAAAATGTCACATAAAGTGTAGCAGGAGTATTCTCACAGGTCTTCTTACGAACAATCTGATTGGTATCACGTTCATTGATCAGGCTGGGTAAGGCGTTAAGATTACGCAAATAACAACCGGCATTGAAGCCATAGCTTTCCACACTCCCCAAACCATAAGTGATTCCCACAAAAGGTGAATCACTGGAGGCCTTGGCAGGAACGAAAGCGGCAGGCCAACTCTTTACGACAATCCTGAAATTAGTATCCCGCGGATGCACCCCTACATAATCAAAAACGGGAGAGTTGTCAATCCTCAAGGATTTTACTCCTTCACGATGAATAATCAGACTAAGATGATTCGTAGAAATAGTAGATATGGAGCTTTGGAATCTGAAAAAACCAATGCGGTTAATACCCTGTTCAATAGGACTTAGATATATCATCTCGGGATCACCGCCGGGTGAACCATTCAGACACTGCCCACCTGTCATGAATTGAGCCACCGCAATCGGCTTGTCTGCTTCAAAAAGCTGTGGAGTGTTCATTCCTAATCCGGCATCAGCGGTAAAAACATAATGAGTTCCATCAGCAGATAACTGAGATTTAGGAACTATTACTCCATTACGCTTTAACACGGTGGCTGAATCCTTCACTAAAACTTTATAAGAATTTGTTGTGAAGGTAGAAGCAGAATTACTGGCTGAAAGCGGCGCCGTCAAATAACGCTTTCCCCAAGTCTGGCTGGGAAAGCATTGCTGGTTGTCACTGTCGCCTCCACCTCCTCCGCAAGGTTGCGGGTTGGTAGTACGGCTGCTACCTGCGAATACAGCGATCGGATGACAAACTCCGTCGGAGTTCTCTATTGACTTGACTTTTGTTCCGGTAAGATCATTCTTGATATTCTGACCATTATCCTTAGCCATGATCTGATAAATCTCACCGGCATTCAAAATAACCTCATAAGACTGACCGGCATTCATCCCGGGATCGTTATTGAAAGCACCTTTTGTCCTTTTAGAAGGCGTAATTCGAATTTTGGTATTATCCTTATCCGCAATCACATAAGCCCAGGAATAACAGTTGTCAGCATAAGTCTGTCTACTATTGGCGGTTATGAAAAAATAACCCCAGGTTTCAACCGGCGTAAGCATGGTAGCACCTGAATTGGTGGAAATATAAATATGTGCGTATGCTGCAATGGGATTATCGCTCTCGATTAATATGGCTCTTTTGAATTTACCCTCCCCTCCGCAGGGTAATGTTGAAGTTGGTGGCAACGCTCCACAAGGAAGATTATAAAGCCTGGCATCCAACGGAGCGATCTTGGGCACCTCGCCGGAAGCGACTACCGCATTGGGGCCCATGTTGAAAGTCTTCCAGAGAATACGACTATTCAGCGTATTGTTCCACAGATAAACCTTAACCGTTGCCGGCAATGTGTCTGTATTGAAATACATCTGCATATCCTGAGTATTACTTCCATCTTCAATTTGCTGATGATGGCCGTACCCTACCCAGAAACGCGTACCTCTGTTATTCACATCCTGAGCCCGGGAAGAAAAACTGCCTCCCAGGATCAAGATGAAAAATGAAATCAATAACCTTGAATATCGCATAGCGTAATTAAATTATCTGATGAGGTTAATGGATCCTTTCCTGACCTTCTTAACCTGTTCTGTTCCTTCACGAACAACAAACTCAGCCACATACATGTAAACTCCGGAAGGCTGAGCCTTGCCTTTTTGAGTACCATCCCAAACCTTGATTCTGGTCAAGCTCGTTCCGGCTTCAACCACCTCGGAGACCTTCTGCCCCCACTGGTTGAACACCAGGAATTTCACGGAGACCACCCCGTTTCCGGATATCTCAAGATATTCATTCACACCATCACCGTTAGGTGTAAACGCATTAGGAATGAACACATCGTAATTGGCAATGGCTGTACCGACAGCAAAGGAGTCTGAATTCTGACAACTGTCAAATGCAAGAGCCCTAACCAGCAACTTGAGTGTCTGCTGAATGGTCAGCCCGTCCACCCTATGCGTAGTTCCCAGCGAACCGGATGAAGGTGCTGTCCAGGTGGCACCACTGTCAGAGGAAACTTCATAACCGATAGCCCTTGGTACTGAATTCCAGCCAAACTCGATGAAGTCCGTTCCGGAAGAAAGCACCTTGACCACAGGCTTGTCAAGAGGAGATTCGATAATGATGATTGCAGCCTTTCTTATCGTTGTAGTACAAATACCGGCGATCGCCTCCACATAGAAAGTCTGATTGCTACTGACGGAAGGTATCGTGTAGGTCAAATTCGTAGACAACAAGGTTCCACCGGTTGAATCAGTATACCATCTATAGATATATCCGTTAACAGGATTCTTGATCCTGAACGTTACATCCTCATTGGCACAAGTGCTGATGGTATCAGGCTCAAGTTCCACCTCCGGATACTCGATAATCTTAACAGTCTTGACCGTATCACCCAAACAACCATCCACAGTGATAAAACTAAGGCTTACATCGTAGGAACCTGTGTCAGCATATTGATAAGAAACATTTTGTTTGGAAGATGTGTCACGAACACCCGGATCCCAACCAAGATCCCACTCCCATTTCTTCACAGGAATAGGCAGACCGGCAGCAGTGGAGCTGGTGCCATTGAACGCAAGCGTCTGTCCGAGACAACCAAATAAAGGACCGACAAAATCAGCTACAGGAGCAGGGAATACCTTAATCGGCATTGCTACATCAAGTTTGCTGTTACAACCTTCGATCGCAGGACTGAAAATTTCAATAGGAATGATCACATCTCCTGCCTTATTGAAAGAATAAACACCTGCAATCTCATAGAAATAATACATTTCGCCATTAGACTCAACCGAATCCAACGGTACAGGATTCGTAAGCCTGATATCTGCATTGGGTTGCAATCCCGGAGTCCTGCTCAGCAACCAGTTCATCTGAGTAGGTCTGAGTGCGATCTTGATACTTAGTTTGAATGGAGCATTTTCACAAGTGGAAGAAGACGACGCTCCGGTTCCCAACGTATTGGTCAGGGTGGGTTGTGCATTCAAATTCTTCACCAGCGTACCTGCATTATATCCATAACTCTCCACGGAACCGAGACCATAGGTTATGGCTGTGAAGGCAGAGTCGCAGTCAATGACCACTTGTCCTTGACCACCATTCCAGCGCTGAACTACCACGGTATAGTTGGGGTCATTCGTATGAACATATTGATGCGTGAAGGTATTGCTTCCGTCAATGGTAAGAGAAGGCAAACCTCCGTTAGGAACTACCAAGGTTACATATTGCTGTGCAATGTTGAAAGCACTGTTTCTATATAAACCGGCGTGCTTGATACCTTGCTCGATCGGACTCACATAAATCATGGCAGGATCACCATTACCACCGGTATTAGGACAGTTTCCTGAAGATGACATCAATTGAGACACCACAATTGGCTTATCCGCTTCGATCTTATCCGCGGTATTAGATTCAAACTGATAATAGAAGCCATTCCTTAATCCGGTCAGCTGAACACCATTTCTGAATACTTTGGTAGCAGTATCCTTAATGGCCACCCTGTAAATATTAGTGTGGAATGAATTGGCAGCACTAGCATTTGAAGTCGGCGCAACCAGATATTTTTTACCCCATGCCTGGAATGGGAAATTTTGCTCCAACAGGTTATCACCGCTACCGGAAAGGTTAGTTCCGCAACCTAAGGCAGTACGGCTGCTACCTGAGAACACAGCGAAAGGATAACACTCGCCTTTATAATTAGGCTTCGATTTGAATTTGGTACCGGTCATATCATAACCTTCCGCACCACCAATGATGGCACCCAATACCTGATAGACCTCTCCACGCTTCAAAGTGACGGTGAAAGGAACCTTGGCAGGTCTGCCTGCCAGACATGGGTTAGCCGGAGTGATTTCCACCACGGTACTGTCACGGTCTGCAATCACCATCGCCCAGGAGTACAAATTATTTTGATAGTTCTGAGTTGAATTAATTGACGTGTATTCATACCCGTAAGTACCTACCGGCAATAGCATGGCTGCCTCCGATGTGGCACCCAGGTAGATGTGAGCGTAGGCGACGATGGGCACATCACTTTCGATCAAAATTCCCTTATCGGACTTGCCGTCAATCAACAGACGCGAATCAAACAAGCCGTTCTTAGGCAGAGGCTGCGAAACCGTTACCGTTCCGGCAGGAACAAAATATTCCCTTTGATAGGCGGTATTGTTAACCCTTACCGTCACGTTGGCATCTTCTTCTGCACTCAGATATAGTACCATCGTCTGGTCATTGGAATTTTCAAAACCATAGTGGTGACCATAGCCTACCCAGAAGCGCTTACCGCGGTTGGAACTATCGGCCTGAGGAACATAATTCTCTGTGATATTCGATGCCGCAGTATCCAGTAATCCCGTCATCTTGGCAAGAGTAGTGATATTGGAATCGGTGAAGAAGTCGATCACATCATTCACAATACTGGTAGACCTGATCGCCCAGTTATTGGTGTTGTCAGCTTCTCCGAGTTTGGCATAAGCCTGGTCAGGTATGAACCCTTGCCAGCTTTCAATGTAATAATGCTTGATAGAATACTTGGATGGCTGACTTCCCGTAACACCGAAGTCCAGATAATAGTACATTGATTTTTGCTGAGCAGTCAAGCCCTGTGGCAACACGCCGGAGTAACGACGCAGTTTGACATCAGCAGGGACCGTTGAACCCGGCGCATACCTCAAGGTAGCAACCGTATCAGAGCCGTACATGAAGACCTGGAATCCACCCGGTACTGGAGCACCACCTCCCAGAGGAGATAGCTCAGTAGGAATCGAAATGGGCAGGAACTCGTAGGCCCCCATATCCGGAACACCGTCCGTAATCACAGTTGGCCTTGGATTACCGTCAATATCCTTATCGTTCCCCACAATCTGAACTCCTCGACCGTGCATAGCCCACACGTCAGGACTGTTCAAATCCGGACGAAGATCTTCATCGGAAATGAAAGCCGGCTTATACACCATGGAGTGAAGATCCCAATTAGAGAAATTGATCCATTGCTGCAGATTAGGATACGTAAGTGTGCCGCTTCTGTTGATCAAAACAGTACCGTTAGTATAGTAGAAATTATAGTCGCTGTAAATGAAGTTCAGGGATGTAGCATTATAGGTGACAGCAACCCCTTCATTGGTATGAGAGAAAATGTTGTTGCGGATATTAATCCTTCCATTTCCTCCACTGGTATGATTGAAATATGCAGCTGTATTGGTGTTATTCCTTACTCCTGCCCAGTTATTGACCGTGTTATTATACACATTCATATCACTACCGGTCGTGCTGTATAAACCATAACAAGTGTTTGCCTGTGTTGTTACACTGATAACATTGTTGAGCACATTACCGAAGTTGTTACCTGTCAGGTACAAACCGTAAACAATGGAATTATTGTCAGGAGAAGAGCTGATATTATTACCCGAAATGCTACCTCTTTCAATAGCTCTGGCATTGGATTGTGTGATATACATTCCATATCCCGTACCGCCTATTCCCGATTCGAGCTGAACGACGTTATTATCAATACGATAAGCCGAATCCGCATCCTTCACGTAAATTCCGTAATAATTGTTGGCATTGGGCGGAGTCATGATCACTGCATTCCTTCTTACACTCAACTTTCCGCAGAAATTCGAATAAATACCATAGGCAAACGCTGCGTTAATGGTATTGCTATCCAAAGAGTGATTATATGCCAAATCATTGACGTTATTTCCTTCCCAATAAATACCATAGGCACCATTCAAGATATTGTTGTTTGAAATGGTATTATTGCTTCCGCGCAGCGCCCTGGCATACACAGCAACCTTAAGAGTATTGGCCGCAGTAGCCTCCGTGGAAATAAGGGAACAATTGTAAATACTGTCATTGGAAGATATCGCAGCGAATTCCACTGCACGACCGTAAAGCGTATCAAGCGCCTTGATGGTCATATTCTTGAAAGTGATGAAAGATGCGCTGTCAAGCCTCAAGGTATAATTCCTCGCAGAATCAGCCTTATACTCCAGCACGGAAGCAGCCTGGTTAACACCGATGAAGGTTACCCTTGCATTTGGACCTGCGCCACCTACCTTACGCATGCGAATGCGTTCATTGTAGTTATCGGCAGAAACCAGGAATGTCACATGACCGCCAATTCCGCATTCTAATTTGTCCACCACAGACTGGAAGGTCTGGTAGTTTGTCAAAGAGGCAGGCTGATTTTTATTGATGGTATAAACACCCGGCGCCAATGGCGGATTGAGAAATACGGATGTCGTTGGAGACGGAACTGTCGCTCCCTTACAAACCATGACACAACGGAAAATGGTATCGATCGTCATTTCCCAATCATAGCGTGAAACAAATCGTTGTTCACTGATATTAGTCCAGTTAACGCCGTCATTGGAGGACTGCCATTGGAAAGTCTGGCCTGCGCCCTTGGTATATCCGATCAGATCAAGCCTTACCTTTTGACCGACGCAGAGCGCTGAGTTTGGAACAACAGAAGCTGCTGCAGCAGTTGGAGGATTGATACAAGAATCGATTACAAACTCATAAGCTCCGACATCAGGCTTGGTTGCACTTCTGGAGAAACTCCTCACATCATTGGAAACACCTACAGGTGTACCCAGGTTATCCATGGCTGTCATCAAAGGCTCGAAGTTTCCGACTGCGGGATCAGCATATTCCGGATCAAAATCTTTTGAGTTCAGATCCTTTCCGGTGGTCTGCCAATTGGCAAGGGTAATCCTATTGGCATTGAAGAATCCATAGGCGCTGATACCCAAGTTGCCATTTACGAATATATTATTATTGTCACTGGCGATATTGGCTCCGCCGGTAGTGAATTGCAGACCAAATTTATTACCGCTTCCAGTTCTGCGAATAGTGATGATATTATTTTTCACCTCCAGACCAGTGACTGTAGTGAAACCACCATTGACAAATCCTGAAGTCGTACCCTCAGATGTATTATTCAAATCATCGAATGAAATGGTGTTATGATAGTAGTGAATATTGGAAGCATTGTTATTGGACAAGCCATTGATATTACCTGCTGCTAAGAAGTTATAAATCACATTGTTCACCACCTTTACTTCGTTACCTACCGTTGGTGAACAGTTATTTACATTAATAGCGATTGACTGGGATGCCGGGAATGCATAGGGACCCTGAACAGCGCCGCTGAATGGATCATGAATACGATTACCATTAATTACCGTGCGCTGATTAAGGCTGGTAACATTTACACCCGTAAAGCCGAGCAGAATGGAATCGCGACTGATTCTGGAAATGTCATTACCGGACACTTGCGCATCAGCATTAAATTGAACCCAAACACCTGTATTATAGAAATCCTGAATCAAGTTATTAATAACCTTGTTCCCATAGATAGGGTCATTATTTCCGCCGACGATAGTGACTCCTGAGTACCCTCCGTAAATTTTATTATTCGAGAAAGTATTATAATCACAAAGGGTGGGACCGGATGAGGTAATATTTGTCTCGGATGCATTCACTACAATACCGGCAAAATCAACCGAAGTCTTATTCGTAGAAACAAGAATCGTACAATTATTAATGGTATTGCTATCCGCATCATTATACAGCTGAATTCCATAGCTAAATGCGGCACCCGGTACATCGGCATCAACTACCAAATTATTGAAAGTGACATGATCGGCCCTTCTCAACTTGATGACAGCCCTAGATTCATTGATGAACGGCGCAAATCTTAGTGTATCAGCATTTCCGTTGAATGTCACAGTATTGATCGCGGAGGCTCCACGGATACTATCCAATTCAAATTGCTCCACATAAGGGCCCGTTCCGGCCACCACATTGAATACTACCGGACCTCTGATTCCACATTCCAAAGCCGATCTAACAGCTGCAAAACTCGTAAAGTTTGTTCCACCGGTTGGAAGATTCTTATTAATAGTATAGGTTCCTGCAGGGAGAGCCGGATTAACCAATAAGAAAACAGGCGTGGAGAAAACATCTGTACCACTACAGCTGATTTTTGCCCTGTAGTAGGTTGAAGCGGAAGGAGCAATGATGGTTGTATCCGGATTGGTCAATGTAAGACCCAAATCTGTAAATGGACCGCCCGGAGCAGTAGCCACTTGCCATTGATAAGTCTGCTTCAAGCCGAAACTGTTACCGGCCAAACCGATTGCGACAGCAGAATTCTCACAAACCACCGTTTGATCAGAAACGGCTGTACCGGCCACTATAGGCGCTACACAATCCTTCGGCTTAAATTCATAAGCCCCCATATCAGGATAGCTGGAGTCTCTCGGATTATCATCAATGTCGTTATAAATAGGAACAGTAAGTACAGCGCCGGCGCTATCCAATGCCGGACTGTTAGGTCTGAAATCGAAAGTCAACGGGCTCGCGAAAATTGGATTGGATGTGATTGAGTTTTGATCCTGGGCTGAATTCGTTTTCCAGGCAGCGAGATTGGGAGAATTGAGGGCGCTACCATTGACAATATTCGAGCCCAAATTAACCAATCCCGTCTTGGCAGTAATGTAAAAATCATTATCATCTGATACAATCACACTGGCAGCCGTATTAAAGTACATGGCATGCTTGTTAGCCAATCCTGCCCTGCTCAATGCGACGATATTATTCCTGAATTCGATACCTCCCGCAGTTCCGGTCTGATAAAAACCTCTTATCACACTAGTAGAAAGTGAATTAGGCGCATTACCATCCAGAATGATAGTGTTATGATAGTAAAGGGAGTTGTCAGAGTTAGAGTTGTAGATTCCGTAGACACTACCGTTACCGGTAAAGTTGTACATCAGGTTATTGATGTATTTGTTTTCCAATCCGAAACCCGCATAACCATCATTATTGGTGACATATATTCCATAAGAGGTGAGAGCAGAGTTTTGGTTATTGCCAAAAGGATTTGAGATCCTGTTACCATCTACTACACAAGCAGTACTGGTTCGGACAAAATAGATACCGGTAAAGTTTCCTGTAATCTGCCTGTTGGGACGATGGATGATGTTGTTTTTAATGGTACCGAATGATAATACCTGGAAATACATTCCATATTCATGGAAATCCCTGATTTCATTATCCTTGATGACAGTATTGTAGTTACCGGAGGTATCACCTGCCGTGATGGCAATACCGTAGTAACCGCCGATAATCTTATTTCTCTCAAAGGTATTGTCACCAGACCTTGAATAGCCGTTGGTAGTAACAGAACCATTGACTCCATTCACTACAATACCCGCGAAATTGGCTGAATTGGAAACGATATTTGAAATGATGGAGCAACGACGTACTGTGTTGGAATCGGCAGCATTCAAAAGATGAACCCCATATCCAAATTCAGTAGAGGTATCTCCCAGCGCCACAATCACCAAACTATCGAAGATGAAATGATCAGCACCTCTGAGTTTGATGGTAGCTCTCTCACTGGTATTGGTAGAAAGGAATCTCAGAGTATCCCCGTTTCCGTTAAATGTGATTGTGTTCACACCGGACGCACCGCCGATGGGAGTAATGATCAACTGCTCATCGTATGGACCGCTGCCCGGAACCACGTTGAATACTACCGGACCATTGATGCCACATTTGATGAAGTTGTAGGCATCGTTAAAGGACTTGAAATTAGTACCGCCGCTAGGCTGATTCTTGTTGATGGTATAGACACCGCCAACTAGTCCCGGAGAAGACACCTTCACAGAAGTAGAAAACGCAGGTTGACCAGCATTCACACAGGTGATTTTAACCCTGTAGTAATTGGTGGTGTCCTGAGAAACCGAAATAGAAAACTTATCACCATTAGGTATATCTGCCCAGTTGATACTATCCTGTGAAAGCTGCCACTGGTAAGTAAGACCTGACGCGAGCGTTTGGCCTGTAACAGACAAATTAAATCTCTCCCCTACGCAGGCAAAGGCTGTCGTAGCATTGGCATTACCGGCTGCGGGAGTTGCATCGCAGGTATCAGCAGGCACCCAAGTAAAAGTGATATTGGGTCTGGTAGTAGCAGTGCCGAAATTGGTAGTACTGGCAGTTCCGCAAAGCACATTCTCATCATCCGCCCTGTAAGTATGCGAACCGTTGAAAGGCAAACCGGTTGTCCAGGGGATTTCCGGATTGTCCGTCCAGGTAATTCCTGCGGTGGAGTTAGGTGAACCATCACAAGTCTCCACAACGATATTATCCAAACCATTCCAAAAGAAAGGCACAGTAAAATTGAAAACAGCAGTTCCGACTGAAGGCGTCAGATTCACCGGACCATAGACGGTCGAAACAGGCACCCAACTGGTCAAGTCAAGACTTGAAAGCGAGGTGGTTCCGATTTTAATGGTGAATTGCTCCACCTCCCCTTGTCCGGGATCTACCGAAACTATCCTGAACTTGATTCCAAGAATGTTTCCCGGACCGGCTCCCGCGGCAATCAGCTCTTGTGCGGTGTACATAAATTGAGCACGACTACCCTCGTAATAGTCCTGAACGGGACATGGATACGTAGTGGTACCGTTACCGGTATTTCCGGTTCCGATCTGTATATCCAGCTGGGCGAAGGCTCCTGACATGGATACAATCGAGAAAACCAAGAACAAAACGATGCGTCCTAAGAATGTTGGAACGTACATTTTTTTCATAATAGCTGTTTTGATAAAGTTCGACATACAAGTCAACGACTTAGAGAGGAATGGATGATATTGTTTAGAAATAATAAACACAGTTTTAATCGGCATCTCTTCAGATTAGCTTTGGCATTCAAGGGACAGAAAGGGCGACAATGACCCTAAACTCGTTCAAAAATACCAAGAATAAGTTAAAAATCAGGAGCTAAGAGAAAATATTTTCCAACAGAAAAACATACTAATTAAAATAATATATAATACGTATTCGCGTTATCTATTTACCTCAAGACCCGCCCAAACTATTTTTTGCTGCCTGATTATTAATCCCTGGAAGATACCCGCTGATGCGTAAAAATCAGGATATTTGCAAAATCCCACGTTCATGAATGTCTTAATCAAGCGCGCCAGGATTTTTAGGCAGGAAAAGGGCTCTGAAGGCCGGCAACAGGATATACTCATCCGGGACGGAATCATTGAGAAAATCGAGAGCAGCATCATTTCCGATGATGCCCATGTGATAAATGGAGAGGGTCTATGTGTCAGCTCCGGCTGGGTTGATATTTTCGCGCACCTCGAAGATCCGGGGCATGACCATCGGGAAACCATCCAATCCGGTTCACTTGCCGGGGCCTCGGGGGGATTTACCGACCTGATGTTGCTACCAAACACAAGGCCTGTCATCGATTGCAAATCTCAGATTGAGTATATCAGGAGCAAATCAGCCGCCGTCATCCCCAACCTCCACCCTATCGGATCCATCAGTAAGGGAAATATGGGAAAAGAGTTGGCTGAAATGTATGAAATGCAGAGCTCCGGAGCGCCCGCTTTCAGCGATGGACTTCAACCTGTTCAGCATGCAGGACTCATGCTCAAAGCGCTGCAATATGTCGCCGCCAAAAAATCGATCCTGATTCAACTTCCGGATGATCAATCAATACAACCGTCGGGACTGATGCACGAAGGGCTGGTGAGCACAACGATGGGACTACCCGGAAAACCCGCTCTGGCAGAGGAATTGATGGTTTCAAGAGATATCGGGCTTCTTCGCTATACTGAATCGCGTCTACACCTCACCGGTATAAGCAGTGCCGCTTCTGTGGAACTGATCCGCCAGGCGAAAAAACAAGGCCTCGATATCAGCTGCTCGGTCACTCCCTATCATCTTTATTTCAAAGATGAGGACTTAAGTCAGTATGATACCAACCTGAAAGTGAACCCTCCCCTTCGCTCCGAGACTGACAGGCTGGCCCTGATACAAGCTGTCAGGGAAGGCATCATCGACTGCATTACCTCCCACCACCTTCCCAGGCACCGGGATGAGAAAGAATGCGAATTTCAGCTTGCAGAAACTGGCATGTCGGGTCTTGAATCCGTTTTTGGCGCCTCCAATCATATACTCGGAGATCCACGACTATTGACCGAGATGCTTTGTTACGGACCAAGGAGAATTTTCAATTTGCCGGCTCCGGAGATAGCACCTGGAAATCCCGCACTGCTTACAATTTTCAACCCTGAGGCCGAGTGGACCTTTGATCTTTCATCCGCCAGATCAAAGTCTCTGAATAACGCTTTCATCGGAAAAAAAATGAAGGGCAAGGTCATAGGTGTAATCAACGGCAATAAAACCTATTTTAACCCATGAGAATCGGACAATCTCCCATGGTAGGGCTAGTGACAGGATGCTCGATGATCATTAGCTCTTTGCTATTGAACCATTTCTTTTCCTATAAGAATAATCAGTGGCAGATGCTGGTTTATGGAATTTATGCTGCGGGCATCTGGATCGGGCAATACCGATATACGAAATCGGAGGAAGCCCGATGCGATTTCAGAACATTATTTTCTGAGGGATTCAAGATTTTAATGCCCGTTACCTTATTGATGGTTTTGTTCACCTGGCTATTCATCAAATTTGACCCTTCCTTTATTGAACAAACGGCTGAAGCATACAGAAACCAATTGCTTACTGAGGGTAACAGAACACCCGAACAAATCGAAACGGAAGTTTCCCAATCAAAAGATAAGTACGCCACTTTTTTCACTTCATTGGCAATTTTCGGATATTTGATAGCAGGAGCGTTGGCAACCTTGTCAGGTGCCGTCTTTTTCGGCTCCCGTAACAATAAATAACATGACAGACATCTCTTTGGTAATACCGCTTTTCAACGAGGCAGAGTCCTTGCCGGAGCTCACCTCCTGGATCGACCGTGTCGTGCAGCAACATGGCTATCGCTATGAAATCATTCTCATTGACGACGGCAGCACGGATGATTCCTGGAAGGTCATACAGGAACTCTCGCAATCCAATTCCCGGATCAAGGGTATCCGGTTCCAGAGGAATTACGGAAAAAGTGCAGCACTTAATGAAGGATTCAAGGCAGCCGAAGGAGATGTAATCATCACCATGGATGCAGACTTGCAGGACAGTCCGGACGAAATTCCGGCACTTTATCATATGATAATGAAAGACGGTTTCGACCTGGTGAGTGGATGGAAGAAAAAGAGGTTCGATAACAAACTGACAAAGAACCTGCCCAGTAAGCTTTTTAATGCAGCTGCACGCAAGATGAGCAAGATACATTTGCATGATTTCAATTGCGGACTAAAAGCCTATCGTAAAAATGTGGTGAAAAGCATAGAGGTATACGGAGAGATGCATCGCTACATCCCCGTCTTGGCCAAATGGTCAGGCTTCAGGAAAATCGGCGAGAAAGTAGTGGAACATCGTGCCAGAAAATATGGCGTCACCAAATTCGGCTGGGACCGCTTCATCAACGGATTCCTGGATCTGATGACCATCTCCTTCGTCGGAAAGTTCGGCAAAAGGCCCATGCATTTTTTCGGATTATGGGGCACTGTGGTTTTTCTACTGGGACTTGCCATCTGGATTTATTTGTTCATTGCCAAATTCGCTTTCCAGCAATATAATATGACTGACAGGCCGATTTTTTACGTGGGTATCATATCCCTCGTAATCGGTACCCAGCTATTCCTTGCAGGATTTGTCGGCGAACTGATTTCCAGAAATTCCGCAGAAAGAAACAATTACCTGATTGAGGAAAAGCTCAGACTCTCCTGATAGCCGATGCCAGCAAGTTCTAAAAAAATCGTCATTGTGGGTCCTGCCCACCCCCTGAGAGGTGGACTGGCCTCCTATAACGAAAGGCTGGCAAGGGAGTTCATAAGCCATGGCCACGAAGTCTTCGTCTATACTTTTTCGTTACAGTATCCTTCTTTTCTATTCCCCGGCACCAGTCAGTATTCTTCCGAGCCGGCTCCGGCAGGACTGAACATCAGCATATGCATCAACTCGGTGAATCCGCTCAATTGGCTGCGGGTGGGAAGAAAATTGAAATCACTCCGCCCCGATATCATTGTGGTGAGATACTGGCTGCCATTCATGGGTCCATGCCTGGGAACGATCCTGAGGCAAGCCAAAAAGAACAAATATTCCCGGATCATCTGCATCGCTGACAACATCATACCCCACGAAAAAAGGCCCGGAGACCAGTCCTTTACCCGCTATTTCGTGAGGCCGGTCGATGCTTTCATCACGATGAGCAAAAAAGTGCTGCAGGATCTTAGATTGTTTGAGAAAACAAAACCTGCCGAGTATGTGCAGCATCCCCTTTATGACAATTTCGGAGAATCGTTGAGCCTACAGGAGGCAAGAAGCCATCTCGGACTACCACAACAGGATAAGATTATCCTTTTTTTCGGTTTCATCAGACATTATAAAGGGCTGGATATCCTCCTCGAGGCCATGGCATTGCTCAAGGATACAGATATCAAATTGATGGTGGCCGGAGAATTTTACGAGGATGAAGCTCCCTATCTGGAAAAAATAAAATCTCTTGGCCTGGAGGAAAAACTGATTTTGAGAACTCACTTCATCTCAGACAGCGAGGTGCGATATTATATTTGTGCTGCCAACGCGGTGGTGCAACCTTATCGAAGCGCTACGCAGAGCGGAGTCACCCCCCTCGCCTATCATTTTGAGAAGCCCATGATTGTGACGGACGTGGGAGGTTTGCCGGACCTGGTCCCGGACGGAAAGGTAGGCCTGGTTACCAAGGCAGACCCCGCCTCACTGGCAGCAACTATCAGAAAGTACTTTGAGACGGGAGAAGAAAGGTTCTTGCCTCACCTCAGGGAAGAAAAGAAAAAATACAGCTGGGAGATCATGATGAACAACATCATACGACTCGCAGAAAATAAAGCAGCATCATGATTTACAGAAGCAAAGCACCGCTCCGCATCGGCCTTGCCGGCGGAGGCACAGATGTGAGTCCCTACAGCGACCAATACGGGGGAGCCATCCTGAATGCCACCATCTCTCTTTCTGCCTATGCCAGTATTGAATTGCTGGATGAACCGAAAATCATTCTTCAAGCGCTTGACCGAAATGAGACAGAAGAGCATCCCTGGTCGAAGGAACTACCCATCAACGGCAAACTGGACCTTGCCAAAGGAGTATATAACCGTATACAAAAAGATTATGGCATCCATGCAAATGGATTGCGGATCTCCAGTTTCGTAGACGCCCCTGCCGGATCAGGCCTGGGTACTTCATCTACACTGGTGGTAGCCCTTATCGGAGGATTTTATGAAATGCTGAAACTTCCGCTGGGAGATTATGACATCGCCCATTATGCCTACGAGATCGAAAGAAAAGACCTTACCCTCGCCGGCGGAAAGCAAGATCAATATGCCGCTACTTTCGGCGGAGTGAACTTCATGGAGTTCTATGATTCGGACAAGGTGATTGTGAACCCGCTGAGAGTGAAGCCGCAATATATGCATGAGCTGGAAAACAACCTGGTCTTGTTTTTCACTTCCACCTCCAGGGAGAGCGCGGTCATCATCAACGAGCAAGTGAAAAACGTTCAGGCCAAAAATGAAAAAAGTCTGGACGCTATGCATCAGCTGAAAGAGCAAGCCCGCATGATGAAGGAGGCGCTCCTAAAGGGCAAGCTCAATGAAGTCGGCGAAATCCTTGACTATGGTTTCAGACAAAAGAGAAACATGGCTGCGAACATCAGCAATAGCAAGATTGAGGAGATATATGAGTCAGCCAAAAGATCCGGTGCCACGGGCGGTAAAATCAGCGGCGCCGGAGGGGGCGGATTCATGATATTCTATTGCCCGGGCAATAGCAGATATAAGGTAATTGAAACCCTCAAAGGATTTGGAGGTGTGGTCAGAGACTATAACTTTACAAAGTACGGACTGACAACCTGGACTGCATAAGCCATCGGCCGGATCTGAAATGTTTTCCGGTTTAAGGAAACGGAAATGTTATAAAATAATAAACGTTTTAGCATATGAATGAAACCATCAAATCCATCATACAGCGCTCCATTGATGTGAAGGCCGCTCTCATGCAGGATGAAAAGCTCATCAAGGCCATAGCGGATTCCGTCGATGTGATTGTAAAAGCCTTTCAAAATGGAAACAAGGTGCTATTCTGCGGGAACGGTGGATCAGCTGCGGATGCCCAACATCTGGCAGCCGAATTCAGCGGCAGGTTTTATACCGACAGAGAGGCGCTTCCTGCGGAGGCTCTTCATGCCAACACTTCTTACCTCACCGCCGTAGCCAACGACTACGGCTATGATTTGGTTTATTCCAGATTGCTGCAGGGCATCGGAAACAAGGGCGATGTCCTTGTTGGACTGAGCACGTCAGGCAATAGTCCCAATATCATGAAGGCTTTGGAGACCGCCAAAAAGAAAGGCATGTCAAGCATCGGTTTTACCGGAGCTTCCGGCGGAAAGATGAAAGAACTTTGTGATATCCTGATTAATGTGCCCAGCTCCGATACTCCCCGTATCCAGGAAAGCCATATTTTGGCCGGCCATATCATTTGCCAGCTGGTGGAGTCAGCATTATATCCATCTGAAAAATCCGGCAATCCGGTCGCACCCTGACAATGATAAAGGAAGCCATAATACTGGCCGGCGGATTAGGCACAAGGCTTAGGGAAGCGGTACCGGACCTCCCCAAATGCATGGCCCCCGTGGCGGGGAAACCCTTTCTTGAACATGTAGCGGAATGGTTTTATGGACAAGGCGTGGAGCATATCATCTTTTCCCTCGGATACCTGCATGAACAGATTGAAGGATTTCTTTCCCATCGCGACTGGCACTATTCCATTGCACTGGAAGAAGAACCATTGGGAACCGGAGGGGCCATCAGACTTGCCTGCAGTAAAGCCGAAGGAAATGATGTATTGATCGGTAACGGGGACACCTTGTTCAAGGCCAATCTCTCCGCACTGAGCGATCTTCACCGGCAACAACAGGCTGCCTGCAGCATTGCCCTGAAGCCCATGAACCGTTTTGACAGATACGGCGTTGTTGAACTTGACCGGGATGGACACGTCAGCACCTTCCGAGAAAAAACCTATTATGAACAGGGACTCATTAACGGTGGCGTATATGCGCTAAACAAGGACCGTTTCCTGTCGCTTCCATTACCTGAAAAATTCTCTTTTGAAAAGGACTATCTCGAAAAATACTGCAGCTCCGAAAAGATGGCAGGTTTCATTCAGGATGCTTACTTCATAGATATCGGCATACCGGAGGATTATGCCCGAGCCTCCCTTGAACTGGCTTCCGGAAAATCATAAACCATCCAAGACCATGCATACCCTGCCCATTCCGTTGTTACCGTCGATTGACAGATCCTGGACCTTGTTCCTCGACCGGGATGGCGTCATCAATCATGAGATCAGCGGTAGCTATGTACATCACTGGAATGATTTCGTCTTTTATGACGGGAGTCTTGAAGCCTTCAGGATTTTCGCGGAGAAATTCAACAGGATCATCGTCGTCACCAATCAACGAGGTGTCGGAAAAGGATTGACCAAGCTGGAAGATCTTCACAGCATCCATGCCAATATGGAAACCTCCATCCGGTCTTCAGGGGGAAGGATTGATGCGGTTTATTATTGCAGCGACATGGAAGACGACAGCCCTTTCAGGAAACCACAGCCGGGCATGGGCCTGGAGGCTTGCCGGCAATTCCCTGATATAGACCCTGCCAGAAGTATCATGGTAGGCAACAGCATCAGTGACATGGGCTTTGGAAGAAATCTCGGTTGCTACAATGTGTTCCTCACCACGACCTGCAAGATTGTTCCATTGGAGGAGGCTAACATAGATGCCTTCTTTCCATCGCTGATAGCTTTTGCCCAAACACTCTGATACTTAATTTAACGAGGCTTTATTGAAAGGAAAGGCCAATCAGATCCTCCAAAGTAAAAGTTTCATTTAATTTTATCTGATGAAAAAAATCCTGCTTGTGTTGCTTATGGGGATTTCAACTCTCCCCTATGCCTTTTCGCAACGATTCAGCAATAAGGAATTAAAAATCCTTCGATTGAAAGAAGACAGCCTCACCAGACTGGGAGAACAAATGATAGATGAGGCAAATCCGGCTGACAGGCTGAAAGCTGACAGCCTTTTCACAAGGACGCTGGTAAGGACATTGCAAATCAAAGGATCTTTCCTTTTCCCACTTGATTCATTATATACTATTTCTAAAATTTATGCTCCGGACAGCCTGTTCAGGATCATCACCTGGCAGATCCGTATCAGCGATGATAATTACAGACAACGGGGGACCATCCAAATGAAAACGGATGACGGCTCCTTAAAACTGTTTCCGTTGATAGACTATTCAGACTTCATGGAAAACATGAAAGATACCATCACCGATCACCTGCACTGGCCCGGCGCGGTATATTACAGGATCATTAAAAAAGAAAATGACGGAAGGCCCATTTATACATTGTTAGGATATGATGAATACAATGCCAGATCCAACAGAAAGATCATAGAGATACTTCAATTTAAAGAGGGGAAACCCGAATTCGGGAAAATGTGCTTTGTACCCGAAAAGCAAGCGAGGCATATCATGGAATTCAAGAAAAGCGCAGGCCCTAAACTGAACTACGATGAAGAAATGGGGCTTATCGTCATGGAAAATCTGATATCGTCTACCGGAGAACCCTTCAAGAAACATACCCTGGTCGGAGATGGAGATTACGACGGATACAAATGGGAAAATGGCCAATGGATTCTGATCCGAAAATTATTCAAGGAGGGCCCTGTTGATGCGGAATTACCCGTACCGGCACCCTTTCTGGAGGACAAGCTCAACATGAATATTCCGGAAGAATCAAAGAAAGAGGAAAGCCCGGACTCCCGGAATAAGAAATCAAAAAAGAAAAAAACATAAAGTAGAACTAGTCATTCAATTTGAGTACCGCAAGGAAAGCCTCCTGGGGGACTTCCACATTGCCGATCTGCCTCATACGTTTTTTACCTTCCTTTTGTTTTTCAAGTAATTTGCGTTTACGGCTGATATCACCTCCGTAACATTTGGCGGTAACATCCTTGCGCATGGCGCTGATGTTTTCTCTTGCCACGATTTTAGCACCGATGGCAGCCTGAATAGCTATCTGGAACTGCTGACGAGGGAGCAACTCCTTCAGCTTCTCGCATAATTTTCTTCCGAAGTCCTGAGAACGCTGACGATGAATCAACGCACTCAATGCATCCACCTTGTCACTGTTCAGAAGGATATCCATCTTCACGATGTCACTTTCCCTGTATTCAATGGGATGATAATCGAATGAGGCATAGCCCCTGGTCATACTCTTCAGCTTATCATAGAAATCAAAAACGATTTCAGTCAAAGGCATGTCAAAAGTGAGCTCTACCCTGCTGGGAGTAAGATAACCCTGGTTAATCAGTATACCTCTGCGCTGAATACAAAGGGTCATGATGTTACCGATGTAATCAGGTTTGGTGATGATCTGCGCTCTGATATAAGGCTCTTCTATTTTTTCCAGCCTGGTAGGATCGGGCATTTCAGAGGGATTGTTCACCCTGGTTTTCTCTCCTTTGGAACTGGTGGCAATAAAGCTCACGTTAGGAACCGTGGTGATCACGGTTTGGTTGAACTCGCGCTCAAGCCTTTCCTGAATGATCTCCATATGCAACATTCCAAGAAATCCGCATCGGAAACCGAAACCAAGCGCCTGTGAGGTTTCCAGTTCAAAAGTGAGCGAGGCATCGTTCAGCTGGAGCTTATCCATACAATCCCTGAGTTCCTCGAACTCATCCGTATTCACAGGGAAGATTCCCGCGAATACCATGGGTTTCACATCCTCGAAACCTTTAATGGAATTGGAGCAGGGATTGGACACCAAGGTGATGGTATCTCCCACCTTGACTTCTCGGGCATTCTTTATACCGGTAATTACATAACCCACATCGCCGGCTTTCACCTCATCACGCGCCTCCATGCCGAGTTTAAGAATTCCAACTTCGGAAGCCTCATATTCGGCACCTGTATTGAAGAATCTAATTTTGTCATTTTTCTTGACTGACCCGTTGAAAATCCTGTAGTATACAATGATTCCTCTGAAGGAATTGAAAACGCTGTCAAAAATCAATGCCTGCAAGGGAGCATTGGGATCCCCTTTAGGTGATGGAATCCTCTCGATGATGGCTGCCAGAATTTCCTCTATACCGATGCCGCTTTTTCCGCTGGCAAGGAGAATATCCTCGTCTTTACAACCTATCAACTCAATGATCTGGTCTTTTACTTCAGGAATCATGGCACCTTCCATATCAATCTTATTGATGACAGGTATGATTTCCAGATTATTATCAATTGCAAGATACAAGTTGCTGATAGTCTGAGCCTGTATGCCCTGAGATGCGTCGACCAGCAACAAGGCGCCTTCACAGGCCGCCAGCGCCCTGCTCACTTCATAACTGAAATCAACATGACCGGGAGTATCAATCAGATTAAGTGTATATTCTTGTCCCTTGTACCTATAGTTGATCTGAATGGCGTGACTCTTGATGGTAATACCCTTCTCTCGCTCCAGGTCCATATCATCCAGAACCTGAGCCTGCATATCCCTCTCCCCGATGGTATGAGTAAATTCCAGCAGTCTGTCTGCCAGGGTACTCTTACCATGATCAATGTGTGCAATGATGCAAAAGTTCCTGATATTCTTCATGTTCAACCCAGCTTGGGCGGCAAAATTAGCGCATTTCAGGCTAAATTTGGCTAAATTCGGATTTAAAACGTCCTTGAAATATCCTTAAAATGATTAGAAATAACCCCAGTGACTTCTCAAAATCAGGCAACTTACTTTCACTGCATGCCTTCCTGGTTGCACTGATCATTTTTCTCGGATTGGGTTGTGGCAAGGAATCACCTAATGATTCCGGAACCAATAATACGGATACCACTAACAATGGAGATGGTTTCAAGCCCTACCTGATCAGACAAGGACAGCATTATTGCGACCAGAATACCCTGAAATTAGTGAGAACCTCTGAAATGAGATTTGCAGTCCGTTTTGACTCCTCCGCTATCTACAATACCGTAAATCCCGTGAATCAATTTGACATCAACAAATTATGGGGATTTTCAGAAGGATTGAACCATCAGGTCAATAGTGCCAGGGTCGGATGGAGATGGAGTGACAGTGCCCTCAGGCTATTCGGTTATGTTTACGACTCGGGGCAACGATATTCCCAGGAAATCGGAATCATTGAAATCAACCGTAACGTTGAATGCGGCATCAAACTTA
>Ga0315906_10000853_pt1 | contig 46901 bp, 36 predicted proteins | sample LakEriMetagenome_4_FD_203526 | JGI IMG/M metagenome (GOLD analysis project Ga0315906, IMG submission 203526) | Freshwater fungal communities from buoy surface, Lake Erie, Ohio, United States - Buoy 2 MA122 | ecosystem: Environmental > Aquatic > Freshwater > Lake > Lake biofilm | place: USA...
TTTTCATCCTTGTAAATATTGCTTACGCATAATTGTTTAGTGTGTGTGGGTTTGCATACAAGTTACTTAGCGTTGCTACTTTCATCCTCTTTTCTTAATTGCTGTGGCATTTTTTTAATGCTTACCTCAATATCACCGATTGATAATTTTGCATGGTGTGGTATTGATGGAATAGCACAAGTGGTTAAAGCGACAATGCTGGTTATTAAAACTATGTATTTTAGCTTATATGTTCGAAAATTATTCATTAGAAAATCCTTTCAATGGAATCTATTTGAGTATAACTTGATGCCTGAGAAGCTCCATATACAGATCTTCTCAGGTATCATTGCTATTTAACCTCTTTCAAAAAATATTTTTATAAATTTAGTATTAACCAGTGATGCATCAATTCCTACTTGTAGTTGGTTTGCAACCCCATTAAAGTTGACTGTAATTGGGCTTGAGAGATCAAAATTTGTTATTATAGGTTGAAATGCTGCATTAATACTTGATCTACCTTGAATTAGGTTGATGATTCCTGATTCTCCACTGGATAAAATCGTACAAGCAGGATCATTATAAAAAGCAAAACTAATTTGATTGCTAAAGAAACTTTCACCTGTGCTACTAGAACTAGCCCAATAATTGCTGGTATACAAGCCATTACTTGCACTAATAATCCATGTATTTAACATTTTTAACTCCTAAATAAAATAAATTGTGTTATGTTAGAGGTATTTTTCTAACTCTAAATTATCATAAATTATGTATACTTATCATCTTTGAGTCCAAGTGGCTTATGACGTAAGAAAGCTCATGTTCCAAAGATAAGGCATATATTAAACTTCTGAAAGTTATAATATAATTGCTTACCTAACGTGAGAGTCAAGTATGTTTTATATAAATATTTGTGTGGAGCGTGGAGTGTCTTCTCTTGCAGTTCTCACAAGCAAAATTAATTTTTGATATTATTTGCAGTTAATGGCAAAATCTAAATAAAAACATCCTTAGTGCATAACACAAAATACAAAAAAAGTGTAATACTATAATTAATAAAAAACTGCTGCAAAAGTAATGCAAGATAATTGTTTGAGATCAATAGTTAATAAAAAATTCAAAGCAACGATTAATAGTAAACATAATCTTCCAGTGTTTGAGAATATTTTAAATTGGGAGTTTATTGTATCTAAACCTAACTAAGCTTGGGTTGGAGATATTACCTATATTGCAACTGATGAGGGTGGCTATATTTAGCAACTGTGATTGATTTATACTCAAATAAAGTTGTGTGCTATGCTATGAGCAACAGAATTAATAAACAGTTTGTTATAGATGCCTTAAATTATGCTTTAAAAGCTAGAGGTTACCCTACTGGGGTAATTGTGCATAATGACAGGGGGATTCAGTATGCCTCAAATGCATATAAAGTATTGCTTAAGCAACATAAATTAATGGTTAGCATGAGTCGTAAAGGTAATTGCTGGGATAATGCGGTTGCTGAGAATTTCTTTGGTATAATTAAGAAAGAGTACATCAATCACAGTATTTTTGCAACTAGAAATCAAGCTCAACTTGGGATATTTGACTATATAGAAGGATGGTACAATACTCAACGAATTCACTCAAAATTAGATTATTTATCGCCCACCGAGTTTGAGCTATTAAATAATAATGTTTCGGTAGATAAAAATGTGGGAAATAGTGTAAATATTATACAATTATAAAATATTTTTATCTACAGGAAACCCTTGTAATTCCTGGGTCCTAATTATGGGGTACGATTCAGTATTCCAAAGTAATTAAAAATATCTCTTGACTCTCACGTTAAGTGAGCAATTATATTATCTCTTTTATAAAATAATTATATAATTTTAAAAGAGGTACACATCATGTTAAAAAGTTACAATGCAACACGTGGTTATGTTGAGAGCGGTACTGCAGCTGGCATAAATGTTAATTCTCCCTTTGTTCCATTTACTCCATCCACTGCGATAAATGATACTGACTCGGTGCAGAGGGCTTTAGAAAAGCTCCAGGGTTCAATTAATATTACAGGTATAGTAAAGGGTAACGGTACATCATTATCAGCTGCAACATCTGGTACTGATTATAGTGCAGGGACGTATGCCTTAGCAACAGGTATAGTAAAATCGACTACTGTTACAGGAGAGTTAACTATTGCAGTTGCTGACGACTTCCCAACGCTTAATCAATCTACTACAGGAACTGCCGCAAGTGTAACTGGCACTAATGTTGTAACAAATACTAATTTATCAACAATGCCAACAAATACTATTAAAGGTAATAACACAGGTTCTACAGCAACTCCAATTGATTTAACATCAACACAAGTTACTGGAATGCTTAATACAATGGTGGGAGACAGCGGTTCAGGCGGTACTAAAGGTCTTGCCCCTGCACCCGCAGCTGGTGACGCAGCAGCTGGGAAGTTTCTCAAAGCAGATGGAACATACGCCGTTCCTGCAGGTGCAACAACTGGCGATACTAAGACAGGACTTCAATCAGCTGACCACAGTAATTGGTTATTATGGACAAATGGGCGTTCTTTATCAAGAACAACATATGCAACGCTTTGGAATTTTGTAAATACCAATTCATTAGTTGCAACTGGATTATTTGGGGCAGGTGATGGAGCTACAACTTTTACATTAGGTGATATTAATGGTAGAGCTATTGGTATTGTTGGTTCTGGTGCTGGGTTAACAGCAAGAAATTTAGGATTTTCAACTGGTACAGAAACTCAAACATTAACAACTGATAATCTTCCACCACATAACCATGGTATTTTGGGGGATTCAGCAAGAGGGTTAAGTTCTGAATTCGATAATGACAAAGTATTGTATAATGAGGATGGCGCAGTAAGAAACGTTTTGGCAAGAAACACTGAGTTCACAGGTTCAGGTACTGCGCATAATAATATGCAACCTACAGTATTTTTAAACTTCTTTGTGTTTAGTGGGTGATGTCAATAAAATATTACAAACAGATGGAGCTAATGCTACTTGGTATTTAGCTTGAGCAAATGGAGTAACTATTATATCAGTGGTTACAGCTAATGGTTTATTGGGTAGCGTGGCAAATCCAACAGCTACCCCAGCAATAACTTTATCCACAAATATTAATGGTATAGTAAAGGGTAACGGCACATCATTATTATCTGCAACATCTGGAACTCATTATAGTGCAGGGATGTCTGCCTTGGCAACAGGTATAGTAAAATCGACTACTGTTACATGGGATTTAACTATTGCAGTTGCTGGGGCTTCCCAACGCTTAATCAACCTACTACAAGTGGTGTTTCTGGTGCGAATGTTATAACCAATGCAAATGTTGTACACAATGTAACATATATTGCCACTAATACTGCATTTAATCAGAATTTTAGTACAACAGCTACAGATATCAAAATGAATGGAACGCAATCGCTTTGTTCATTAGCTATTTTACCTAGAGCTTAGCATGTGCATCCAAGTGATACTACAAAATCGGATAAAATACTACAGTATTGATTTTTTATTTTATTAACTGGTTGCTACGGTGATGCTTCTGGTTCTAGCTCAAGATCTTCCAAGGACCAGGTTGTTAAAAATAAATATGTATACAGTGTATCATATGATGAGAAAATATTCACATACCTAAGCGCAATGTTATTTATGCATTCATCCTGAACTTAACACACGTGTTTTGTTTCAGGATTTTATAACACAGAAATGCCGAAATGACACACTAGTATGATATTCAGTATAGTAACTTATTTTTCATCCTTGTAAATATTGCTTACGCATAATTGTTTAGTGTGTGTGGGTTTGTATACAAGTTACTTAGCGTTGCTACTTTCATCCTCTTTTCTTAATTGCTGTGGCATTTTTTTAATGCTTACCTCAATATCACCGATTGATAATTTTGCATGGTGTGGTATTGATGGAATAGCACAAGTGGTTAAAGCGACAATGCTGGTTATTAAAACTATGTATTTTAGCTTATATGTTCGAAAATTATTCATTAGAAAATCCTTTCAATGGAATCTATTTGAGTATAACTTGATGCCTGAGAAGCTCCATATACAGATCTTCTCAGGTATCATTGCTATTTAACCTCTTTCAAAAAATATTTTTATAAATTTAGTATTAACCAGTGATGCATCAATTCCTACTTGTAGTTGGTTTGCAACCCCATTAAAGTTGACTGTAATTGGGCTTGAGAGATCAAAATTTGTTATTATAGGTTGAAATGCTGCATTAATACTTGATCTACCTTGAATTAGGTTGATGATTCCTGATTCTCCACTGGATAAAATCGTACAAGCAGGATCATTATAAAAAGCAAAACTAATTTGATTGCTAAAGAAACTTTCACCTGTGCTACTAGAACTAGCCCAATAATTGCTGGTATACAAGCCATTACTTGCACTAATAATCCATGTATTTAACATTTTTAACTCCTAAATAAAATAAATTGTGTTATGTTAGAGGTATTTTTCTAACTCTAAATTATCATAAATTATGTATACTTATCATCTTTGAGTCCAAGTGGCTTATGACGTAAGAAAGCTCATGTTCCAAAGATAAGGCATATATTAAACTTCTGAAAGTTATAATATAATTGCTTACCTAACGTGAGAGTCAAGTATGTTTTATATAAATATTTGTGTGGAGCGTGGAGTGTCTTCTCTTGCAGTTCTCACAAGCAAAATTAATTTTTGATATTATTTGCAGTTAATGGCAAAATCTAAATAAAAACATCCTTAGTGCATAACACAAAATACAAACTTGAGATTTTTGATGTGGAAGTCTAGAGTATAAAGTGAGGCATACGGCAGTAATCGTTCTTAATGCTGGATTAACAGATATTAATGATTTTGATAAGTGCTTTATAGTCTGGAAAGTGCATTTTCATGTTGCGCTGCACATAGCAAAGTTATATCAATCCTTGGTAAAATCTACTATTTGACAATAAGATATTATAATTATAGGAGTTTGGCATGCAAAATGGGTTCTATGTGCGTAAGGTTGCGGTATTGGGTGCTGGAGTTATGGGGGCACAAATTGCTGCTCATTTTGGGAATGCCGGTGTTAGCGCTATTTTATTTGATTTAAAATCAAAATCTAGTCAAGCCAATGAACTAATTGAAAAATCATTATTGAACTTAAAAAAACTTAACCCTAAGCCATTAGCTTGGAATAAAAGCCTTGATTATATATCTGTAGCTAACTATGATGATAATTTGGAGAAATTAAAAGACTGTGATTTAATTATTGAAGCAATTGCAGAAAGATTAGATTGGAAAGAGGACTTATATAAAAAAATAGCACCATATATTAATAGCGGTGCTATTGTTGCATCTAATACCTCTGGTTTAAGCATAGATAGTTTGGCTAAATGCTTGCCTGAAGTATTAAGAAATAAATTCTGCGGGATTCATTTCTTTAATCCACCGCGTTATATGGCTCTAGTTGAGCTAATTCCAAGCACATTCACTGATAAACATATTTTACCTGATTTAGAAACATTTTTAGTAACAAATTTAGGGAAAAATGTAGTTGTAGCTAAAGATACGCCTAACTTTATTGCAAATAGAGTAGGTGTGTTTTCTATGTTAGCCGCATGTATCCATACTGAAAAATTTAATATTCCATTGGAGGTGGTAGATAAGCTAACTGGTAAAGATTTAGCTAGAGCAAAGAGTGCTACTTATAGAACCGCAGATATAGTAGGTTTGGATACATTAGCTCATGTAATACAAACTATGGCAGATAACTGCAAAGATGGTTTTGAGCAGTGTTATAAGATACCTGTATGGTTAGAAAACTTAATCATAAATGGTTGTTTAGGACAAAAAACCAAAGCTGGTTTTTATAAGAAAGATAAAGCTGGGATTAATGTGCTTGATTTATCAACAGGGGAATATCGTAAGGCAGATAAAAAAGCTAATCCAGAAGTGATTGATATCCTAAGACAAAAAGATTGGACAACTAAATTTGATAAGCTACATAGTTCAGAGCTTCCTGAAGCTAAATTTTTATGGGCGTGCTTTAGAGACGTGTTCCATTATGCTTCGCACTTATTGGGTGATATTGCTGATACTCCGCGAGATATAGATTTAGCGATTCGTTCTGGGTTTGGATGGAAAGACGGTATTTTTGAGATTTGGCAACAAGCTGGGTTTAATAAAATAGCTCTATGGATTAAAGAAGATATTGAGAAGGGTTTAACTTTATCAAATGTGCCATTGCCAAAATGGGTTTTTGAGCAGAAAGACGGAGTCTACCTAGATAATAAACATTTTAATATTGTAGAAAATAAATTGGTAGAACGCAAAGAGTTGCCAGTGTATAAAAGACAGCTATTCCCAGATATGGTATTAAATGAAAAGCCTAATTTCACGGCTACAACGCTTTATGAGAATGACGGCGTACGTTTATGGCATACAGGTGATAATATCGGTATTCTATCATTTAAAACTAAAATGAGTTCTATTGGTATGGATGTACTAAACGGAATTGATACAGCAATTGATGTTGCTTGTGAAAAATGTGTTGCTATGGTTATTTGGCAAGAAAAAGATATATTCTCTGTTGGAGCTAATTTAGAAGAGTTTGGTTTTTCTATAATGATGAATGGGGCTGAGGCTGTTGATGACATTGTTGAAGCTGGACATAGAATCATTGTAAATAAATTACGCTATTGTAAAATTCCAGTAATTGCAGCTGTTCGTGGATTTGTCTTTGGTGGTGGTTGTGAAATCATGTTGCATTGTGATGGTGTTGTAGCGGCATTAGAATCATATATTGGTTTAATTGAAGCTGGGGTTGGATTATTACCTGGTTGGGGTGGCACAACTGAAATGGCGTATAGAGCATCTCAAGCAATAGACCCATGGAAGGATTTTGAGCGTAGATATAAAAACTTAGCTATGGCTCAAGTTGCAACTAGTGCATATGAAGCATTAGAAATGGGGTTTTTACGTGATTCCGATACCATTATTATGAATACACGCGAAGTATTATATGTAGCCAAAGAACGTGCTAAATTTATGAGCGAGTCTGGATATCGTCCGCCAATCAAACCTACCTTTGCAGCATTTGGTAGCCAAGGGATAGCAATAGTTAATGGGTTACTAGCTAACATGTATGCTGGCGGACAAATCTCTGACCACGATATGCTAATTGCTAAAAATATTGCTGCAACTATGTGCGGTGGTGAAATCGAAAAAGATAGCAAAGTTAGTGAAGATTGGGTATTAAACATAGAAAAGCAGAAGTTTCAAGAATTAGCGACTTCGCAAAAAACTGCCGATAGGATACAATACATGCTAGAAAACGGCAAACCACTACGCAATTAAGAGTCTGCATCAGCTATAACTGTATCGTGGAGCAACTTATGTACTATGGGTACACTGCCCTTGTTCCACTCTTTGTTATAGCTGCGCTTACTCTTGATTGATTATTAGTTACTACACAGGTGCTCATCCTGAACTTAACACACTTGTTTTGTTTCAGGATCTCATAAATATAGATGCTAAAATAACACACGCGTGTGAAAGTAAGCTATGACAAGATATAAAGGAAAAATTAATAATGAATAAACCCGTATATATAGTAGCAGCAAAGAGAACTGCTATTGGTAAAGCTAAAAAAGGAAGTTTTGCAAAACAACGTCCAGATGAATTATTGGCAACATTAATTAAAGCAACAGTTAAAGAGTCTAAAGTTAATCCAGAGGACATTGCTGATGTTGTTATGGGATGTTCTTTTCCTGAAGCAGAGCAGGGTCAAAATATAGCGAGGATATCTGCATTACTTGCGGGATTACCTAGTTCAGTTCCAGGGCTAACGATAAATCGTTATTGTAGTTCTGGATTAAATTCAATCTCTGTTGCAGCTAATATGATTAGCTTAGGACAGGCAGAGGTGGTGGTTGCTGGTGGTATTGAGAGTATGAGCCTAATCCCTATGGGTGGGAATGATTGGAGCGTTAGCCCTAATGTGTTTAAAAAGAATGAGGATGTGGCAATTGCTTTTGGTATGGGTATTACTGCAGAAAACGTAGCTAAGCAATGGAATATTAGTCGTGAAATGCAAGATGCTTTTGCTTTAGAGAGTAACAAACGTGCTTCAGATGCAATTAACAAAGGGTATTTTAAAGATGAAATATTATCTGTTGATGTGATACATAACTTACCAGATGAAAAAACTCATAAAATTGTAGAACATAAAGTAGTTATGAATACAGATGAAGGTCCACGAGCTGAAACTTCAATGGAAGCTTTAGCTAAATTAAAGCCTGCATTTGCTGCAACAGGTAGTGTGACTGCAGGTAATAGTTCCCAAATGTCAGATGGTGCTGGGTGCTTGGTTTTAGTTAGTGAAGAATACTTACATAAACATAAATTAGTCCCGATGGCTAAATTTTTAGGTTTTGCTGTAGTTGGCGTACCACCAGAAATTATGGGAATAGGTCCAATTAAAGCTATTCCTCAAGTATTAAAACAGACTGGGTTAAGTCTTTCTGATATAGATTGGATTGAGTTAAATGAAGCTTTTGCGGCTCAAAGTTTAGCTGTAATTCATGATTTAAAGCTAGATACAGCTAAAGTTAACCCATGTGGCGGAGCAATTTCTATGGGGCATCCTTTAGGTGCAACTGGGGCTATCCTTTCAGCAAAGCTTATTCATGGGTTAAAGCGTACAGGTAAAAAATATGGCATGGTATCTATGTGTATTGGTACAGGTATGGGGGCTGCTGGGATATTTGAGGCTGTATAATTCCAGTTATTGCGAGGTTCCAAAGAACCTGTTGCAACCTCATATCATAAAATATACTTTTCTGAAGGAAGGGGCATTGTGGAAAAAATATGGATAAAAAATTACCCAGCTGGGGTTCCTGCTGAGATTGATGTGGGTAATGATACATTAGTTGACTTGGTTAATAAAATATGTATTAAGTATGCAGATAATAAAGCTGTATCATGTCATGGGGCAAGTTTAAGTTTTGCATCTGTTGGAGAGAGAGTGGATTCTCTTGCAACATCATTATACGAAATGGGGGTAAAAAAAGGTGACCGTGTTGCTGTAATTATGCCAAATATTATGCAATACCCTATTGCTATTTTTGCTATCTTAAAAATAGGAGCTGTAGTTGTTAATATTAATCCACTATATACTGAGCATGAAATGGCATATATTTTAGAGGATTCTGGTGCAAAAGCTGCAATTGTATTAAATATGATGGCAAGGAAACTAAATAATCTAATTAATAAGGGTAGTTTAGAACACATTATTGTTGCCACAGTTCCAGACTTATATCCATTTTTAAAACGTAGCATAATAAATTTTGTGATTAAAACTATTAAGCATACGGATATTAGTTATAGCTATAAAGCGCATAACTTTCGGGACTGTGCTTTAAATAATAAAAAACTCAGATATGATCCAAAGCTTGTAAATACTGATTTAGCTTTTATTCAATACACTGGAGCCACTACAGGTAAGCCAAAAGGTGCAATGCTTAGTCATAGAAACATTGTTGCGAATATTAAGCAGGTTCATGCTTGGTTGTCACCTCAAGTTGGTAGCCTTTCTAATCATATAGCAATTGATGCATTGCCGTTATACCATATATTTTCATTAACTGCCAACTTATTTACTTTCTTTTTTGCAGGTAGTGAAAACGTTATGGTGCCTAATCCACGTGATGTTAAAGACATGGTTAGTATTTTAAATAAAAGCAAATTTACAGTATTTAGCGCATTAGATACTTTATATAATCATTTATTATTATCTGAAGAGTTTAAACAAAATAAATACCCATATTTTAAATATAGTGTTGCAGGTGGAATGCCAGCACGTTCATCAGTTGCTCATGATTGGTATAAGCAAACTGGTGTTATGCCAAGTAACTGCTATGGAATGACAGAAGCTTCTCCGGCAGTTACAATGAATCCTCTGGATAATACTTTTGATGGCTCAGTAGGTTTTCCTATTCCATCAACAGAGGTCATGATTAGAAGTATAGATGGTGGCAGTATATTACCAGTGAATGAAACTGGTATTATTTGGGTTCATGGACCACAAGTTATGCGCTCTTATTGGAATAAGCCAGAACAAACCGCTAAAGCAATTGATAAAGATGGGTGGTTTAATACTGAGGATTTAGGTTACTTAAATGAACAAGGTAAGCTTTTCATTAGCGGGCGACAAAATGATATGATTATAGTGTCAGGGTTTAATGTATATCCGGTTGAGATTGAAAATGCATTAGATAGTATTTCTGATATAAAAGAATCAGCTGTAATTGGGGTGAAAGATACAGATACAGGAGAGCGCTCTGTTGCTTTTGTTATCTTTAAATCTGGTGCATATATGACGGAGAATGAAATCATCTTAGAACTTCGTAAACAATTAACCAGTTATAAAGTGCCGCGTGAAATCATAATTATAAAAGATGACTTACCTAAAACTTTAATAGGTAAAATTGACAAAGTTGCACTATCCAAAAAATATTTAGAAAAGGATCAATAAAAATGGACAGAAAGACAATTTTTATTACTGGAGCATCTCGTGGGGTGGGGCTAGAAATTGCTAAACGTTTTGCTAAAGACGGCGCTAATATTGCTATAGTTGCAAAAACAACCGAACCTAATCCAAAACTAAAAGGTACTATTTGGAGTGCTGTAGAAGAGATCAAGGCGGCTGGAGCTAATGAAGTAATGGCAATTCCATGTGATATTAGAGACTTAGATGCTTTAAAAGCTGCAATTGATTCTGTAGGACAGAAATTTGGCAAGATTGATGCTTTAATTAATAATGCAAGTAGTATTTATTTATTAAAAACTGCAGATTTACCTGAAAAACGTTATGATTTAATGCATGGAGTAATTGTAAAAGCTAGTCTTTTTGCTTCACAATATGCTTTGCCTTATTTAGAAAAGTCTTCAAACCCACATATTTTAAATATAGCTCCTAAACCTGATTTAAAAGCTAAATGGTTTAAAAATCATACAGCCTATACTTTATGTAAATTTAGTTCTGGTATGATGGTTATTGGATTGGCTGCTGAATTAGCGGATAGAAAAATTGCCGTTAATGCACTATGGCCTGCAACACTACTTGATACTGCTGCAGTGCAAAATCTTTTAGGTGGTGAAGCTGCGGTCAGAAAATCTAGAAAACCATTAATCATGGCAGATGCAGTACATTATATTTTAAATCAAGATAGTGCTACGTTCACTGGTAACCATTTCTTAGATGAAGATATTATTAAAAAAATTGGTAATACTTTAGATCAGTATTCTGTAATCCCAGGTGCGGATTTAATTACTGATTTATACGTGGAACGTGCATAATTTTGATTCCATATTTACTGATAGGTATATAAGAACCTGTTTAAAATCTTATAATCTATTGCAAAAAGCACTAAATTGGCTATAATTTTACATAATTTTGTTCGCAATAGTTGTACTATTGCTCAAAAATTCTGCAAAATTCCATCTCAACGATTGCTTTTTTCATAACGATTAAAGATCTTAAACATGTTCTAAGCTGGTATCATTTACTTCTTATGTACTGAATATGTTGAATTTATTTATAACACTAAAAGGAATGTAGTTATGACTGCCTGGTTTATAGTTGGTTTTTTATTTGTTACATGCTTCGTTCTTTATTATACTACTAGGCTTGCTGTGTGGACATTAGCAATGCTAGTTTATTTATTAATTATCTATTATTCTACATTAAGCGTTAACAGTATTGTATTTGGTACATTTAGTATATTGTATGCAGTAGTGGCTGTTATATTTAATATAAAGTTTTTAAGAAAAATATTAATTACTAAGTTTATTTTTGCTAAGACTAAAGGTGTAATGCCTAAAATTTCTGAAACAGAGCAATTAGCTTTAAATGCTGGGGACCCTTGGTATGAAAAAGAAGTTTTTCAGGGGCACCCTGATTTCAATTTGCTTCATAGCTTAAAGAAATTTGAACTTTCTGAAGAGGAAAAGGAGTTCTTACATAATGAAACCAATCAATTATTAAGTATGGTGGATGATTGGCATATCACTCATGTGGAGAAAGATTTGCCAGTTGAGGTCTGGAACTTTATCCGTGAAAAAGGCTTTTTAGGATTAGTAATTGCTAAAGAGTATGGTGGTAAGGGATTTTCTGCTGTTGCTCACTCTGAAATTGTAATGAAAATTGCAACACGGAGTATTTCTGTTGCGGTTACTGTTATGGTGCCAAATTCTTTAGGTCCTGGAGAGCTACTATATCATTATGGTACAAAGGAGCAAAAAAACCACTATTTACCAAGGCTTGCTAAAGGTGAAGAAATCCCTTGTTTTGCTTTAACTGGACCAACTGCTGGTTCGGATGCTACCTCAATTCCTGATGAGGGAATTGTTTGTATGGGGGAATATAATGGCGCTGAAGTATTAGGGATAAAACTCAGAAATATTGATAAGCGTTATATTACTCTTGCTCCAGTTGCAACATTAGTTGGCTTAGCTTTTAGATTAAAAGATCCAGATAGCTTACTAAAAGGTGTTGGTAAAGAGGGTATTACTTGTGCTTTATTACCACATACGCATAAGGGGTTAGAAATTGGAAACCGGTTACTTCCACTTGACCAAGTCTTTATGAATGGAACAGTAAGGTCAAAAGAGTCATTTATTCCTATGGATTGGGTTATAGGTGGGCAGAAGTTAGCTGGTGAAGGCTGGCGTATGCTTGTTGAATGCTTATCGATTGGGCGTTCTATTTCTTTACCTGCGTGTGGTACAGCAAGTGGGTTGATGTCGGTAGTTACTACTTCGGCATATGCTTTGGTAAGAGAGCAGTTTAAAGTGGATATTGGTAGCTTTGAAGGTGTAGAAGAAAAACTGGCTCAAATGGGTGGGTTAACTTATATGTTAAATGCTACGCGTCAGTTTACTGTTAGTGCAGTTGATGCAGGGGTAAGGCCATCAGTAGCATCAGCAATTGCTAAGTATCATTTAACTCAAAATGGCAGAGATATAATTATTGATGCAATGGATGTCCATGCTGGGCGTGGTATTATAATGGGCCCTAACAATTATCTAGCTCGTGGATATCAAGGTTCGCCAGTTGGGGTAACGGTTGAAGGTGCCAACATTCTGACGCGCAATCTGATGATATTTGGACAAGGTGCTATGCGTTGCCATCCTTATATTCGTAAGGAGTATGAGTCATTGATGAGTAGTGACGGGCTTAATGAATTTGATAATGCAATGTTTGGTCATATTGGTTATTATGGGAGAAATACAGTTCATGCATTATTTAACTCATTAACTTGTGGTCGGCTTGCTCGTGGTTATTCATCTAAATTTAATAGCTATTATAAACAGATTTCTCGGATGTCAAGCTACTTTGCTTTTGTTGGTGATTTATCTTTAGTTATTTTAGGTGGTGAGTTAAAACGTAAAGAGCGTATATCAGCTCGTTTAGGTGATGTAATGAGTTATCTTTATATGGCATGCTCTAGCCTTAAATATTACGAAGCTAATGGTGGTAGAGCTTCTGATGATATATTTGTTACTTGGGTAATGCAGCATTGTTTATTTAGTGCTCAAACTGCATTGCTTGAAACTTTAGATAATTTTACTTCTCCTATCTTAGGTAGAATACTTAAGTTTATTTTATTCCCATTTTGCAAACCATATAAAAAACCAAGTGATGAGCTAGAACATAAGCTAAGTATGAGTTTATTATCTAATTGTCAGACGCGTGAAGTATTTAAGTCAATGTGTTATGTTCCAGATGATTATAATGACCTTATTGGTAGAGTAGAGATTGCATTTAAAGCAGCACTTGAGACTAACCCAATAAAACATAAGATTCAAAAAGCTGTGCGCAAGCATCAATTACCAAAAGGCAATATTTCTGAGATTGCAGCTAAGGCACTGGAGATTGGTATCATTGATAATATGGAGTTAGATAAGCTGCTTTTATCCTTAAAGCTTAGCAATGAAGTAATTCAGGTCGATGAATTTGGTCCTTTTGAGTTGGGTCCTAAGAACGCTCATCCTACTTGGAAGTAAATACATTCTTGCAGACTTGTCATTGCTATGCTGGACAATCGTGTTCCAGCGTGGCAATCCCAACTCTTACTGAAGTGTTTAATTAAAAGAAAATGACATTAAATTTATTAAAACCAATTAATGTAAATAAGTCTATATTAGAAAAGCTACATACGTTAAATCTTCATACTTATTGGGATTTGTTATTACATATTCCGATACGCTATGAAGATTTAACATCTATTTATCTAATGGCTAATGCTAGTGTGGGTACTCAAGTACTAGTAGAGGGGGAAATCCTTAGTACAGAAGTCTTACATAAACGTACAAAACAGCTACAGGTAAAAATCACTGACCATACTCAAATCATTACTCTAATATTTTTTCATTTTTATCCCAATTACGCTTCTCAATATCCAGTAGGCAAGAAAATACGCGCCTATGGGGAAATAAAACTCGATTATTATGGGCAAAAAACAATTACCCATCCTAAAATTCAGACAGTTAGAGATAATCAAGAATTGCCAAATACCTTTTCACCTATTTACTCTGTGGTACAAGGCTTATCACAATTACAAATTACTAAAGTTATTGATGAAGCATTAGATATGTTAAATATAATAGAAATGGTGGAAATTCTGCCAGGCAATCTTATATCAAACTATTATAATTTTAAACAATCAATATTTACCTTGCATAAATTAACTCCAAAGCAGTTTGCTAATAAACTACATTTAGATGCATTATCTAGATTAAAGCTTGATGAGATTATCGCTCAGCAATTGATTATGTATAATATATATCAATATAAACATGATAATAGTGCGATATCGATTAAGCAAAAAGGCAAATACACTGAGAGTCTATTACAACAATTGCCATTCAAATTAACTAAAGCACAGCTTAGAGTATTAAAAGAAATATATGCGGATTTAGCTAAACCAACACAGATGAATCGCTTACTACAAGGGGATGTTGGTAGTGGTAAAACTATAGTTGCTACATTAGCTATGTTAGTTGCTGTAGAAAATAATTATCAAGCATGTATTATTGCTCCTACAGAGATTCTTGCCCAGCAGCATTATTTTAAAACTAAGCAATTATTAGAGTGTTTAGGTATTGAGGTTATCTGCTTGTCTGGAAGTTTAACCCCCAAAGAAAAAAAAATAGCTTATGCAAAGATAGCTGATTATGAGCTATCGGGGGGTAAAGTTGGGCAGATTATTATTGGCACCCATGCAGTTTTTCAGGCAAGCGTAGTTTTTAAGAGTTTAGCTTTAGTGATTATTGATGAGCAGCATAGGTTTGGAGTTAAGCAAAGGCTATCTTTACAAGAAAAAGGTAATAATCCGCATCAGTTAATGATGTCAGCAACTCCAATCCCACGTTCTTTAGCTATGAGTTATTATGCAGATTTAGATTTATCAATTATTAATGAGTTACCACCTGGCAGGACCCCAATAAAAACTATTTTAGTAAATAATACTAGACGTTATGAGGTTATTAGTTTTATTGAAAGTGCTATTGCACAAAAGCGTCAAATTTATTGGGTATGTCCATTAATTGAGGAATCCGAAAAATTAAATTTAGAAAATGTATTAAAGGTTTATACTGAGTTGCAGGCTAAGTTCCCTAATTTAGGAATAGGCTTGATTCATGGTAAATTAAAATCTGTAGAAAAATCTGGGATAATGCACAGTTTTAGTGCTGGAGAATTAAGTATTTTAGTTGCAACTACTGTGATTGAGGTTGGGGTGGATGTACCTAATGCTAGTGTTATGGTAATTGAGCATAGTGAAAGAATGGGCTTATCTGCGCTACATCAGCTACGTGGGCGTATTGGGCGTGGGGTTGCTAGCAGCGATTGCATTTTACTTTATCAAAACCCACTTAGTGACGTTGCTAAAAAACGCTTAAAAGCGATCCAGAATAACACTGATGGGTTTAAAATAGCTCATGAGGATTTATTAATCAGAGGTCCCGGTGAGTTATTGGGAAATCGACAAAGCGGAGTGCCATTATTAAAATTTGCTAATTTAGAACTAGATTTACATTTGATACCTATTGCTCAAGGAATAGCTAAAAAGCTAAGTTCTAGCAATCCAGATTTAGCCCAAACCCATACTAAACTATGGTTTCATAATCAAGAGTTTTTCCTAAAAGCCTAATTATAAAGAGATGTATATACTCAAAGACAATGAGTATATACATCATACCTAACTGTCTTACCTTGTTTATTAAATGATGGTGTAGGTTTAGATACAATAGCTTGTTGCTTATTATCACGTTTAACTACAACTCTATTAGTTTGTGTTTTCATTGCTTGTTCAAAAAGCAAAATTTCATCGGTATTATAATTCTCTATCTCGTGTATCAGTTGGATTAACTGCATGTCTTTTTTAGCTTTTGCGCTTTTTTTATGTTTAAACATAGGGTCTAGATAAATAGCATCAACAGTTAAATTCTTATCGTTTTCTCTCAAATAATCAAGACTATTCATAAAAATAATTTTAGCATTATTTGGCATATAATTTTTTTGTATAGCATAATAAATAATTGTAGCTAGCATGGGGTTTTGTTCTACCATTGTTATATTATAGCCATATTTTGCAATAAGTATAGCATCTTTAGCTAATCCTGCGGTTAGGTCTAATATTATAACTTCGTCCCGAGGCTTATTTTTAATTTTAAGGGCTTGAATCAGTAACTCTTGTTCTAAATTCTGACGTAAAGTTATTATTCTAGCATAAATATCTTGAATATAAATTGGAGTAAATAAATTACATCTTATCGATAAACCACGCTCATCTATTAATAAGTACGGCATATTATTTAGATTTTCAACTTGATTGATATCAGTTACCAATTGAATTTCTTGAGTAAAATTAGCTAGCTGTTGAGTTTCTTCTAGTAGAAAATTACTAGTACATACGATTTGGTATTTACTCACGATGATAGGGGTGATTTTCTAAAATAGTTATACAGCGATAGATTTGCTCTAATAGAACAACTCTTGCTAAGGCATGAGGAAAAGTAAAACTAGATAGCTGTATAGTTAAGTGTGCCATATTTTTTAAATCTAAATGAATACCATCAGCACCACCAATAATAAAAGTAATATTAGGGCTAGTTAGCGCAATTTTTTCTAGTTCTTGAGCAAGTTTAATACTAGAAAGTGTCTTACCTCTTTCGTCTAATATGATAATAAAACTACCATTGGGTATTTGGTTAGTTATTTTTTTTGCTTCAAGAGCCATATTAGCATCAACTGGTTTATTGTTATTTTTATCAGATTTTAAATCAATTATTTTAGCTTGGTATTTACCATGGTTAATTCTGGTTAAGTATTCATTACAAGCAGCTTCTACCCACTGTGGCATTTTGTTAGCTATGTTGATAATAGTAATTCTCAATGTTATTCCTCGTATAACTGCTCACCTGCATCAATTCTTGCTACATTTTTTAGCTTTTGATGTAAATAGAGTCACACGGTAAAGTTAAAAAACATAGCCATAATTGCGCATCTGAGCAGTTAAATTATTTTATAATTCTAAGGGATAGATCAATGGCATTAATATTTTTAGTTAAACCACCGATAGATATTCTATCCACTCCAGTTTGCGCATACTCTAATATCGTATCTAAATTAATATTTCCAGATGCTTCAAGAATAGCTCTTTTATTAGTATATTCTACGCATTTTTTTATCTGGGATGGCGACATATTATCTAATAAAATTAGTTTGGCGCCATTTTCTATTGCTTCTACAAGTTGCTCAAAGTTTTCTACTTCAATCTGAATCGGAATATGTTTTGGTGTTTCAGTATAGGCTTTACTTAATACATTTTTTATGCTACCTAGTGCAGCAATATGGTTTTCTTTTATAAGCACGCCATCATATAGACCAATTCTTTGGTTATGTCCACCACCTACGGTTACCGCATATTTTTGTGCTAGACGTAATCCTGGTATGGTTTTACGAGTATCCATGATTTTGACTTTAGTTGAGGATACTTGTTTTACATATTGATGAGTAATTGTTGCGGTTGCAGATAATAGCTGCAAAAAATTTAAAGCTGTGCGTTCAGCTGTTAAAATACTTGAGGCGTGAGCGGTGATTTTGCATAATATTGAATCCTTTGGAACTAAATCACTATCTGCATAATTCCATGTAATAATAGCTTTTTCATCAAGGGTAAGAAATGATTGATTTACCCATGCGATGCCACAAAGCACCATTTCTTGTCGGGTAACTATTGTAGCTGTGATGATTTTATCTATTAATAAATTGGCTGTATAATCTGGGAAGGTTGTGGTATCTTCAAATAGAGCCTGAGACACTTCTAGGTTTATAATATGTTGTGGGCAAAGCTTATTCATATTTCTATATTTTTATAAAATCTGGGATAGGTGGCATTTTTTCTGATATGGTTAAGACCTCAAAGCCTTTTTCAGTTACAAGTACAGTATGTTCCCATTGTGCAGATAGCATACGATCTTTGGTAATCGCTGTCCAGCCGTTACTTACAAACCGTATTTGTTTTTTACCTTGGTTAATCATCGGTTCAATAGTAAAAATCATACCAGATTCTATTCTGGCTGCAGTTTTAGGGCGTCCATAATGTAAAACTTGAGGTTCTTCATGGAAAACTTTACCAATACCATGACCACAAAATTCTTCAACTACACTATAACCATTGTTTTCTGCATATTTTTGTATGGCATGTCCAATATCACCAAAGTAATTACCAGGTTTTACTTGATTAATGCCATACCACATAGATTCATAAGTGATTTGGCATAGGCGTTTTGCTTGAGGTGATACTGTACCTACATAGAACATACGTGAGGTGTCACCGTGATAGCTATTTTTGTATACAGTAACATCAACGTTTAGGATATCACCATTTTTTAATGGTTTATCGTTAGGGATACCGTGGCAAATCTCACTATTAACTGAGGTGCAAATAGATTTAGGGTATGGAGGGTTCTTTGGGCTTGGCTGATAATTTAATGGTGATGGGTATGCTTTTTGCACATTTACAATATAATCATGACACAGTTTATCAATTTCATTGGTAGTCACCCCTGGTATGATAAAAGGTTCTATGTAATCTAATACTTCAGCAGCAAGTTTACATGAGATACGCATATATTGTATATCTTGTTGATTTTTAATTATAATACTCAATGATTTTCCTTATAGGGTTTATCTTCATTGCGAGAAAAACACATTTATTGTGTTTGTCTTGGCAATCTTAATTTTATTATTGTGATTTGTTATAGTAACGTGATTATACTATATTTATGGTAAAATCATGTTTGTTTTAGTAAGGAAAAATAAGAAGATGGCTTTAAAATGTGGAATTGTAGGGTTACCTAATGTTGGTAAATCAACATTATTTAATGCACTAACAAAAGCTGGGATAGCAGCAGAAAATTATCCATTTTGTACTATAGAGCCTAATATCGGTATTGTTGAGGTTCCAGATGAACGTATGGCTGAGTTATGTCAGATTGTTAATCCACAAAAAGTACAAAATGCTATTGTTGAATTTGTAGATATAGCGGGACTAGTTGCTGGTGCAAGCAAGGGGGAAGGCTTAGGTAATCAATTTTTAGCTAATATTCGTGAGACAGATGCAATTATTAATGTAGTTAGATGCTTTGATGACGATAATGTGATTCATGTCAATAGTAAAGTAGATCCAATTGATGATATTGAAGTAATTACTACTGAGCTAGCCTTAGCAGATTTAGCTACAGCTGAAAAAGTATTGTTGCGTGAGAATAAAAAAGCTCGTAGCGGAGATAAAGATGCTATTATTTTAGTTAGCTTAATCGAAAAAATAATTGCACATTTAAACCAAGGTAAACCAGCACGTACTTTAGGGTTATCTAAAGATGAAATCCTATTAGCTAAACCACTATGCTTATTAACTATAAAGCCTGCAATGTATGTTGCAAATGTTAGCGATAGCGGATTTACTGACAATCCATATTTAGATAAATTAACTGAATATGCTAAAAAAGAAAATGCTCCCATTGTAGCTATTTGTGCTTCAATTGAGTCAGAAATTGCAGAATTAGAAGATGCGGATAAAAAAGATTTTTTAAATGATATGGGTATGAAAGAGCCAGGTCTTAATCGCTTGATTCATGCAGGATACAAGTTACTTGGCTTACAAACTTATTTTACTGCTGGTATTAAGGAAGTACGCGCATGGACGGTGCCAATTGGCGCAACAGCACCTCAAGCAGCCGGAGCAATCCATACCGATTTTGAGCGTGGTTTTATTAGAGCTGAAGTTATTTCTTATAATGATTTTATTCAATATAAGGGTGAGTCAGGTTCTAAAGAAGCTGGTAAAATGCGCTTGGAGGGTAAGGATTACATTGTAAAAGATGGGGATGTAATGCACTTCCGCTTCAACGTCTAACACTATACTCTTTCATATTCAAGCTCCAATTTGGTGCATCATTTCTTGCCTACCACAAGTAGGAGGAGGCGCTCTTTGCATCATTGGAAACTTGAATCTGTGTGAGTATAGATGAATTATTACAAAAATGGATTTGACTGAAGGCCAACGCAAAGCTGTAGCATATGTAAAGGAACATGATAGTATCTGAAATTCTGAATATCAAAAACTTTGTATAACAATAATCGATTTGATTATTTCCCATCTAAATTTGCTATAGGAAAAGATTTTTGTAATCGTATTAATGAGATTAAATATTTAAAGGCAAATATATGGCAATAAAGCCCCGCATTTTTAAAGTTAACATACAAATTGCAGATATGGATAGGCATTATTATGCAGATCACTTGTTAACTGTTGCACAGCATCCATCAGAAACGGATGAGCGTACAATGGTGCGTCTTTTAGCTTTTGCGCTTAATGCAAATGACGCTTTAAGCTTTGCAGAAGGAATTAGCGACTCAAGTCAGGCTGATTTATGGGAAATGAATCATAACGAGCAAATTGGTTTATGGATTAGTGTAGGGTTACCTGATGAGAAATTGATTAGAAAAGCCGTAAGCCGTGCGAGAAAAGTTATTGTATATGCATATGGAGGCAGACCTGCTGATATTTGGTGGAGCAAACTCAAATTAGATAAATATCAAAACTTACAGGTAATTAATTTGGCACAACAAGATACCCAAAACTTAACAGAAATGTTTTCACGTGGTATGAAAATGAATTTTACCATTCAAGAGGGGGATGTAATGGTAGCAAATGACTCTACTAGTATAAATCTTACTCCGCAAATTCTTAAGTAATCCCAAAATCTATTGGTTAGTTATTATGATTAGCTTGCCATGCATCATTTAGCACAGTTTTTGCTGTATTTAGGTCATCTTGTGATTGTTCGACTGATTTTTTAGTTGAATTTACAGTATCTGCTTTTTTTGCTAGATCTTTTTGTGCAGCTGTTAGCTTTTTTTGAGCATCAGCTAGATTTTTTTTTGCATCATCAAGTGCTTCTTTAGCATCAGAATATTTATCTTTATTACTATTAAGCTTATCTTGGATTGATTGGTAGTTATTTTGGATAGATAAAAGGCTTGGTTGATTATTTTCTGCGAAAGCAGAAGTTGCTATTATTAGACATAAAACACTTGCAAATTTTTTCATATTAGTATATTCATTTCCCATATAAAGAAAAGAAATAAAAGTGGTGGGTAGTACAAGATTCGAACTTGTGACCAACTGGTTAAAAGCCAGCTGCTCTACCGGCTGAGCTAACTACCCGGATATGTGCTATATTTGCGTACGTGGCGTCCCTAAGGGGATTCGAACCCCTGTTACCGCCGTGAAAGGGCGATGTCCTAGGCCTCTAGACGATAGGGACACGTTTTAAATCTATAGTTTTAGTAACAGAGTATTTGGTGCACCCGAAGAGATTCGAACTCCTGACCCTCTGGTTCGTAGCCAGATACTCTATCCAGCTGAGCTACGGGTGCTCTAATAATATACCTTGGCGGAGAAAGAGAGATTCGAACTCTCGATACGAGTTTTAGCTCATATGCTCCCTTAGCAGGGGAGTGCCTTCGACCACTCGGCCATTTCTCCAGGCGTTCATTCTGTTACTTACTTAGAGGACCGTATTGTACCAAAGCTAGGTGAGTTTGTCAAATAAATAATATAAAATAATTTAAAAAAAATAGAAAGTGGCTGAATTAAAGCAAAATTTTTTATTAATGCAAACCCCAATTTTATGATAATTTAAAAATACAAAATTAAAGTGTAGGATTTTATTCGCAAAAATATTTTGTATGGTATATAATACCTGCTTAACTAATATTAGGATATTCGAGTTATACCAGTTCATTGTTATCAGGTGTTACTATTCCATCTACATATTAGGTATTTCGTAGATATTATATACCCATTAGTATAAAGTATTACATAAAATAAGTTATTTTAGACGGAGTTAAAATGAAAAGTACACATATTGATGTTGCTAATTTAACAGACGAAGACATTTTAAAAATGTCAGATAATGACTATATGAATCAACTTCAACTCGAATATTTTCGAAATAAGTTGTTGCAATTAGAGCAAGAAATCTTAGAAAATGCAAAAAAAACCACACAAGCATTTCAAGAACAGGAAACAAATTATATAGCTGATCCATCAGATAGAGCAACAATTGAGGAAGAGTACGCTTTAGAGTTGCGTTCTCGAGATAGAGAAAGAAAACTCTTACAAAAAATTCGTAAGGCGCTTTATTTAATTGAAACTAACGAATATGGGTTTTGTGAAGATACAGGTGAGCCAATTGGGCTAAAACGGCTATTGGCAAGACCAACAGCAACCCTAACTATCGAAGCTCAAGAGCGGAGAGAAACTATGCAGAAGCATTTTGCTGATTTATAATACTCGTTGTCTTTGAATTCTGTACTTTGTCAGACCTCATAAAAGGTTCCTTATGTACTGTATGTACACGGCGTTACCTTTTATTTCAGTCTTTCGCGTCCATAATTCAAATACTTCGAGTATACTACGGCTTTTAATTATACGTCATAATTTGCGCTTTATGTACTCTGCGTAAACTTTGTAGCGCATCATTTGGTCTAATTAAATCTGAAGTGGTATTAAGTTTGAAATCTGTTTTTTAAATTAATAAGGATAATTTTTAAGCATGCAGCGTGAAGTTATAAACGTAGATGTTGTAATAGTAGGTGGTGGACCATCTGGTATTGCAACAGCAATTCATTTAAAACAGTTATGTAATAAGTATAATCAAGATATTTCTATTGCTATTCTTGAAAAAGGTAGCAGTATTGGTGCTAATCTTATTTCTGGCTGTGTTATGGATCCTGTTAGTCTTAATGAATTAATTCCACAATGGCAGAGCTTGTTTGCTATTAGGAATCAGGTTGTTCAAGATGATTTATATTTTTTAACTACTAATGATAGATTTAAACTGCCACACATAAAAGAGTGGTCTAATATTGGTAATTACATTATTAGTTTAAGTCAATTATGTATAAAACTTGCAGAATATGCAGAATCTTTAGGCATAGACATCTATCCAGGGTTTCCAGTTGTTGATGTAATTATAGAAAATAGTATAGTAGTTGGTGTTGTAACAGGTGATGTTGGCTTAGATAAAGACTCAAACCCTACGGCTAATTTTCAGCCAGGTATTGAAATTCGCTCTAAGCAAGTTGTATTAGCCGAAGGTTGTAGGGGTTCTGTAACTAAAAGTATTATTAACCGATTTAATTTAGATGTTGATTCTTCTGCTCAGACTTATGGACTTGGAATCAAGGAGATTTGGCAAGTTACACCTTCTAAGCACAAATTAGGCAAGGTGGAGCATTATATTGGATATCCATTAAATAATAACGCATATGGTGGTGGGTTTCTCTATCATTTAGATAATAATATGGTGGCTGTTGGTTTAGTGACTGCCTTAGATTATCAAAACCCATACTTCAGTCCTTTTGAGGAGTTTCAGCAATTCAAGCTACATCCTAATATATCTAATATATTATTAGATGCTAAGCGCTTAGAGTATGGGGCTAGAACTGTAGTTGAAGGAGGGGTACAAGCATTACCTAAGTTGGAATTTAGTGGAGGTCTTATAGTAGGTGATAGTGCTGGGTTTCTTAATATTGCTAAAATTAAGGGAGTGCATAACGCTATAAAATCTGGAATGCTTGCAGCTGAGTCGATTTATTATGCAATTTTAAACAATGAGAATCTAGTGTCATCGTATGAAATAAATCTTAAATCTAGTGACTTGTATAAAGATCTATACCGAATTAGAAATATTCGTCCTGCTTTTAGATTAGGTTTGTATTTTGGGATGTTTTATGCTGCTTTTGAGCATTATGTTTTACGCCATCATGTGCCATGGACTTTTAGATTAAGAAAAAAAGACAACCAAAGATTAAAATCTAAAGATTTATGTCATAAAATTGAGTATCCTGCACATGATGGGATTATTACCTTTGATAAGTCTTCCTCCGTTCATTTATCTAATATTAGCCACGATGATACACAACCGTGTCACTTAAAATTAGGTAACCCAAATATCCCAATTCAAATCAACTTACTTAAGTTTGCATCTCCCGAAACACGTTATTGTCCAGCAGGAGTATATGAGATTATAAAAGATCATAACAGTAATCCATGCTTACTTATTAGCTCACAAAATTGTGTTCATTGTAAAGCATGTGATATTAAAGATCCACTACAAAATATCAACTGGGTTCCTCCTGAAGCTGGTAGCGGACCTCAGTATAGTGATATGTAGGTGCAAAGTTAATTAATTAAATAAATAGGAAATGCAGATGTTCAGACTAGAGGGGGCATATCATATTTCATTAAGCAGAGCGCCTTACAGGAGTAAAGATTCTTCTAATGAAAGAGATTTAAATGATTTTTTTGTGGTGTCAGATTCGCCAGAAGATTATTTTAGTATAGCATTGCAAGAAAATGAGCTTTTACTTACAACAAGATTATCAGGTACGAATATTTTGACTATTATTTGCAATGTACTTATGCCTCATAGACCAATAATAATTGATGAGCCAATAGTGGATAATAACATAATTATTGAATCACATAGCAGCGGTGCTAAGGAAATTAATAAGGTGTTAGATAAATACAAATGTGCTAATGATTCTGATTCAAAGTTGATTCTAATTCCTTATGGAGTAACGGATCGCAGATTGTTTCGTGAAAACCATTCAATATTGGTGGCAATATATAAGAAGCAATATTATGTTATAGATCCTAAGTGTATATGTAAGGACTATCAAATTACAAATATTACGTATAAAGCAGTAAGTCCTGGCATACAAGGACAATTAGATAGGACTAATTGTGGCAGGTATACTGCTTATATAGCAATTTATTTAGCTGAAAAATTTAGACAGTCAGATAGCGGGAAATTTGATTTGTTGCATGAGTTGGGCCAAATTCCCACAAATATTAACCTACTAGACCTGCAAAAAAAATATGCTGATATTCTCTGTCCTCTTCCACAAAATACATGCTAATTACGGCATTTTTTTAGATAAACTTTTTAGGTTTATGGTATAATAACGCCCTTTATAGTTAGATACTGGTCGCGGTAGTTAGCTAAATTTATATATGATTATATTATAGTTAGGGATAACAAAAAATGGATAAAATTCAATTAGTTGCACAATTAAGACAAGAGCATGGTAGAAGTGCGAGCCGCCGCCTGCGTCATAGTGGTAATGTTCCTGGAATCATTTATGGTTCAAACGCAGAGGCAATATCAATTAGCCTAAACCACAATACAATATATCACGCATTAAAACGTGAGGCATTCCACACCTCAATTCTTTCTCTTGACCTAGATGGTAAAAAAGAGCAGGTGTTATTGCGTGATCATCAAGTGCATCCATTTCGTCAACAAGTATTGCATTTAGATTTTCAACGTGTAAACGAAAAAGAAGAGGTGCAAATGCGTATCCCATTACATTTTATTAATGAAGATACATGTTATGCAGTAAAAACACAAGCTGCGCATATTACTCACGTTATTAATGATGTAGAAATTCGTGCTTTTGCAAAAGATATTCCACATTTTATTGAAGTGGATATCAAAGATATTAAAGCTGGACAAACAGTCCATTTATCAAATTTAGCTCTACCATCTGGTGTTGCATTAGTTAATTTACTTCGTGGTGATGATTCTGCGGTTGTTATAGCTGCAGGTATTGCTGAAGAGGAAATATCAAACGAGGCGCCTGTTGTTGCAGCAGCTGATATTCCAACTGTATCTGGCAAGAAAGATGTTGAGGCATAATAAGCATAAACTGTACGTCATTGCGGGCAATGGCGTATATTGCGGGGCAATCTTTATTTTTCTAGATAAGCTGACTTTTATGTCGGCTTATTTTTTATTCAGGATAAAAAATTATGAATCATATTAAAGCAATTTCACCACTTGATGGTAGGTATTTTAGTAAAGTAAGTAGCTTAGCTGAGTTAGTCTCAGAATTTGGGCTAATCAAGTATCGAATAAAAGTAGAAATCGAATGGTTAAAAATATTGTTTGCTATTCCTAATTTAAAACTTCCTAGTTTGTCAGTTAGCGAAATAACGCTTTTAGATTCTATTGTTACTAATTTCAATGAAGATGAATGTGAAAGAGTTAAAACAATTGAAGCAACAACAAATCATGATGTTAAGGCAGTTGAGTACTATATAAAAGAAAAAGTTAAGCATAATTTGATATTAAACCAATATAGAGAGTTTATTCATTTTGCTTGCACTTCTGAGGATATTAATAATTTAAGCTATGCTTTGATGCTTAAAGACCTTAAAGATAGAGTGTTATCTAAAGAGTTAAGTATAATTTCTGATAAATTATTGCATTTGTCTAATGAATATAAAGCAGTCCCCATGATGTGTAGAACCCATGGGCAGCCAGCTACTCCTTCTACAATGGGTAAAGAGCTATATAATGTATATTTTAGATTACAGCGTCAACTGGAGCAATTATCAAAGCAACAGATTTTAGGTAAAATAAATGGTGCAGTTGGTAATTATAATGCACATATGGTTGCTTACCCTGATATAGATTGGGCAGAATTAGCGCAAGTTTTTGTAGAAGATAAGCTAGGCTTAACCTTTAATCCATACACTACACAAATAGAGCCACATGATTATATGGCAGAATTATTTGATAATTTAAAACGTATAAATACGATATTAATTGATTTATCCAGGGATATGTGGGGATATATTGCATTGAATTACTTTAAACAGAAGGTGTTAGCTAATGAAGTTGGTAGCTCAACTATGCCGCATAAGGTAAACCCAATTGATTTTGAAAACTGTGAAGGTAATTTGGGCTTGGCTAATAGTTTAGCTATTCATTTATCTGAAAAGCTACCGATTTCTCGTTGGCAACGAGACTTAACTGATTCAACAGTACAGCGTAATATTGGGGTGGTAATTGGTTATAGTATGTTAGCATATAGTTCATTATTAAAAGGTATGAGCAAGCTAGAAATTAACCTAGATGTGATTAGTAAAGAGTTAGACAATAATTGGGAGCTTTTAGCTGAGCCAATCCAAACAGTAATGCGTAAGGTTGGGATTGAGAATGCTTACGAAAAGTTAAAAGAGCTTACCCGTGGTAAAAAAGTTGATGCGGCAATAGTTAGAGATTTTATTAATACATTAGAATTGCCAGTAGAAGAAAAAGCTAAGTTATTACTGCTTACCCCGCATAATTATATTGGCTTGGCTACTAAATTAATTGATAATAAATAATTTTAATTGTGCTTGGATAGTTATGATAGAACAACGTACTTCATAGTTGGATGTTTGTGTAGCAGGTATGCTACCAACACCCCTGCCATTTAATCATCCTGCTAAATAGCTCCCTTTTGGGGGCTATTTTTCTCACATATATTTAGTACCATAACATATGTATTTTAAATATGCAACTTAAAATGTATATTATTGTAATATATGTTGTAAGTAACTGATTCAATCTGGTAATATTTTTATTTCTTGATTGGTTTTTTATCCTTCACATCATTATATAAAGCTTTATATTTTTTTACATGTAAGGTATTTAAAAATCCTGCTTTGTACACTGGGTAGGCATTTGTTGCAACTTTAATTAAGCTTTCAGCTTGTTCTTTATTTCCTAAATTCCATTCTAATTTAGCTAATTTAATCATATCATCGGGATATGGTTGAAAATCAGTCAATTTTTTAACATATTTTAATTGTTCTTCCGTGGTAAAGGTTTTTTGCGTAAATTTTGTATCAATATTTATATAGCTATCCAGAGTGAAAATAGCTAGATATGAGGCAATTACATTATTCTCGGTTAAGTTTTCCAGATATTTAGTTTGGCTTTGAAAGGTCTCTAAATCATCAGGGGTATCAAGATAATCTACTAGACGATTAAAAATAATACTATTAACTACTATTATATAAATTAGAGCTATAACAGGTATAATACTAGTTACCCAGATTATCCAATTATTAAATATTTTTAGTGGTTTGTCTACGGATAAGAAAATTACCAATGGTCCAAGAAAATACAAATACCACATTGGGTACTCAAGCATACTATGAGAGATTGTGGTGCTTGCCATACAAAGTAGAATAATGCTTTCTACTGAGATATTAGATAATATGCGTTTTAGAGTATAAAGCAATCCAGTAAATACTATTGCTGTACCAATGATTCCGGTTTCAGCTAATAGTTGCAGAATTAAATTGTGACAATTAGTAAATAGTCCACTATTTAACTCTGCATTAGGGAATAAATGATGTAAATATACGCTTTGCCGAGCATAACCAAACAATCCAGATCCCCAAATTGGTGATTGCTGAAAAGTAATAATGGCTTTTTTCCATTCAATTAGTCTTCTACCAGTTTCCCCACCCTCAGAGCTGAGTCTTGCAAGTCCAGATGCTACTTGTTGATGATGTATCATGGTTTGCATTACTGGATATAAATACTCAAAAATAACTAATAAAATTGAAGCACTTAACATTAAGATAAATAAATTTTTGGAGGGGTTATCTTTATGGGTAAATAGATAAAATAGTGTAATGATAGTAGCTACTGCAAAATAGATAAAGGCACTTCTGGATGCAGATATAGTAATACTAAACATAAACCAACATAAAAGTGGAACAAAGATATATTTATTGATAGCTTTAACATTAAATAGGTATATTAGAGCAAAAGTGCCCCAGCTTAGATAATGGCAATAATGATTTCTTTGTCCAAAATGCCCAAAGATATTAGTATTTGGATGAGTTGGGTCATAAAAAATTATTCCATAAAAGTATTTAAATAAGTTGTTATATTGAATAAACCCAATGGCTGATTGAATAATAGCTCCAATTACCAGACCGATAGAAAGATATTTTACAAATGTGCTTATGCTATAATTATAAGTAAAGGTGCTTACAGAAATCGCAAGAAAAATACAAATTAGCATTTCTAATGCTGTTGTGTAAGATAAACCTATAAATGTAATATGTACAAATAATGGCTGTATGCATATATATATTCCAAATAATGCAAGAGGTAGAGTAATAGACGGAATGCTAATTTTCTTTTGTGAACCACAAGTAATTAAAAATAGGCTGATACTTAGCCATGCAAAAGTTATTTGCGCCCAGAATGAAGGAGATGGATCATAATGTACATTATTTAATTGTGGTAGGGTAAAAAGAGCGATAATATTAATGAAAAGTAAATGCTTAGAAATTTTATTATAATAGAATTGCATATTTAATGTAGCCTATCTTTTTATATATTATAGTTAATAAATTTATTTTACCTTAGAACTGGTTCTTAGTTAGGTGAATATTGTAGCACAAGTATGCAGATATGTTACAATTGTTCCCGTGAGACACCGTTTTTTATGGAATGAATGAATGAAGAAGTTATTAGCTGTTTTATTGAGTAGTATTATTCTTATAGCTTGTAGTAATAAGGCAAAAAAACCTCAATTACCTGAACACCACGTAGATATTCTAGTTGTAAAACCACATAATGTTCCATATGGCTTTGATTATCCAGCCTCTATCAGTGGAGTTACAGATTTTCAAGTAGTACCGCGTGTAAATGGCGTTATATTTAAGCAGTTATATAAAGAGGGTACTTTCGTAAAAAAAGATCAACCATTATATGAGATTGATCCTCGTCCATTCCAAAATCAATTAAAAGCAGACCAAGGGCAATTAATCAAAGATCAAACAGCAACTAAAGAGTATAAAGATATCTTAGATAGGTATATGCAGCTATATAAAGTTGGTGGAGTTTCTAAACAGGATATTGAAACAGCAACAATTAATTACAAAAATTCTTTTGGGCAAGTAGAAACAGATAAAGCTAACATCGAAAATGATAAATTAAATATAACTTATTGTTCGGTAAATTCTCCAGTAGATGGATTAATTTCTGAGCGTATGGTTACAGTGGGTACAATGGTAACAGCTTTTCAAACAGTCTTAAACAATATCAATAGTAAAACGAATATGTATGTGAACTTTTCTGTTCCAGAAAATGATCGCCTAGAACTACAAAATGGTATTGCAGATGGTAAAGTTGCCGTACCCGCAGATTATAAATTTATGATAAATTTGCAGCTAGCTGATGGCACAATGTTAGATAGTGTTGGCAAAGTAAATTTTTTTGATACGCGGATAAGCCTACAAAATGGCACATGGAATATGCGTGCTGATGTGGATAATAGTAAAATTCAAGATAGATTACTATCAGGACAATTTGTACATATATATTTGGTTGGTGCTTCGTTTTCTAATGCAATTGCTATACCACAGGCGGCTGTATTTAGGGATGATAAAGGATCTTTTGTATACATAGTTGATAATGCTAGTAAAATTGAAAAATTATATGTTCAAACTGGTGTAATGAATGGGCAGTTATGGGTTATTGATAAAGGTTTAAAAACCGATGACAAAGTTGTTATAAATGGTGGGATGAAAGTATCTGTAGGTGATAAAATAATTTCTGATAGTACTACTATTCAAAATAAACTCGAAATCGAAAGCAGCTAAACAACTTCGCCTGCATCAACTCTAGCTTTGTCGATTAGTTACTTATGTACTATTCGTACACGGCATAACTACTCTTCGCGTTATAGTTGCGCATACTTAAATAGGGAATCATTATGTTTTGTCGGTTTTTTATTCTGCGTCCAGTTTTGTCAATTGTTATTTCAATTATTATTGTTATAGCCGGTAGCGTTGCAATTTGGACTGCTCCAATTTCACAATATCCAGACATTACACCGCCTAGTATAAAAATCACTGCAACTTTCCCTGGAGCTAATTCAGAAACCTTAGCTAGTGCTGTTGCTGCGCCTTTAGAAGATCAGATATCTGGTGTTTCTAATATGATCTATATGCAATCATCTAGTGCTAATGCCAGTAACTCCGTTACCATCACTGTTTATTTTGATATTGGTACTGATTTAACTGGAGTGCTAAGTGATTTACTAAATCGAGTAAATACAGCTATGCCACAGATGCCATTACCAGTACAACAGCAAGGTGTAATAGTCCGTAAAGCTTCGCCTGATTTGTTTTTGCTGATTAATCTATATACTGATGGTTATCCAGATAAAATATTTTTAAGTAATTATGCTTATCGCTACATTTATCCAGTACTAAGTCAAGTAAGTGGAGTTGGTTTAGTTAATTTAGTGGGTAATAACAATTTTGCCATGCGTGTATGGCTAGACCCCAAAAAACTTGTTTATTATGGCTTATCTGCAAACGATGTAATTCTGGCAATTCAAGATCAAAATAGGCCATTTTCTATTGGTTTAATGGCGATGCCACCAACAAATAAAAAATCCCAATTTCAGTTTATGATTAATACTCAGGGTTATCTTACTGATGTCAAGCAGTTTGAAAACATTATAGTTAAAGCTAATCAAAATAATAACCAAAATCAGATAATAAAGGTTAAAGACTTAGGGCGGGTAAGTTTAGATGGGCAGTTATATTCTACAACTGCTTTAAAAATTGATAAGCAAGCAGATGGTAAATTTGTAACTCGTGATTCAGTTGCACTGTTGCTATATCTTGCTCCAGGGGCAAATCAATTAGCCACCAAGGTTGCAATTGATGAGGCAATGAAAGGCATAGCAAAGCATTTTCCTGCTGGAATCAAATATTATTATCATTATGATGCTTCAGTATTTGTCAAAGCTTCTATTAATCAAGTATTAGAAACTTTTCGTGATGCATTTATTTTAGTATTTTTAGTGGTGTTTTTGTTTATTCAGAATCTTCGTGGAACGATAATTCCTGTTTTAGCAATTCCAGTATCAATTATTGGTACATTTGCTGGAATTTATGCCTTAGGATTTTCAATTAATACTCTTACTTTATTTGGGGTGGTATTAGCAATAGGAATTGTAGTAGATGATGCTATAGTCGTCCTAGAAAATGTTGAACGACTCATGGAAGAAGAACACTTAAGCTCCACTGATGCAGCAATTAAAGCCATGGAAGAGGTCGCATCTCCAGTAATTGCGATTGTATTAGTTCTAAATTCAGTATTTTTACCAGTTGCTTTCTTGGGTGGTTTTTCTGGTATGCTGTACAAGCAGTTTGCGGTCACAATTGCAATTTCGGTATTTTTATCTGGTATTGTTGCTTTAACATTAACACCTACATTGTGTGCAATTTTTTTAAAAAATGTAAAACGTGGAAAAGAAAAGAAAAAATTTAAATTCTTTCAAATATTTGATTCTGGTTTTGATAAATTAAAAGGCTTTTATTTACATACTGTTAATTTTTTAATTGATAGATCCAAGCTTGCTTATATTATTTTTACTGTATTAGTGGTTATAACCGCAGGTTTGTATAAAATTATTCCTACTTCTTTAATGCCATTGGAGGATATGGGATATTATTATACTACTGTATTGCTACCAGGTGCTTCATCTTTAGATAGGACTAGTAGGCAATCAGAACAGCTGGCTAAATTTTTGCATAGTTTTCCTGCAACCTATCAAACACTAGCTTTAATCGGGGTAGATATTTTAGATAATGGCACCAATAAAACCAATGCATCATTTGTAGTTACTACATTAAATCCTTGGGATAAGCGTAAGAATAAAAAAGATCAAATAAATGCTTTAATTAGTAAAACTAACCAGTTTGGTTATATGCAAAAGGGTGCAAGATTTGTTGCTTTTAATTCTCCTCCCATACGTGGTTTAAGCCAAAGTGGAGGAGTAACCTTTTATTTACAAACCTCAACTGATGTATCTGTTAAACAGATTTATCAGGATTCATTAAAGCTTACCAAGGAGCTAAGTAAATATCCTGCAGTTGGAATGGCTTTACAATTTTACGATCTGTCTGTTCCTCAACTGTATATAGATTTAGATCGTGATAAGGCAAAGTTGTATGGCATACAAATTTCTGATGTATTTACTGCATTGCAAGCAACTTTTGGGACATATTATGTAAATTATTTTCAGAAGTGGAATGATTTATGGTGGGTGATTTTACAGTCTGACTACAAATATAGAAGTACGCCAGAGTTGCTTAAGACGGTATATGTAAGAAGTAGCGTTAGCCAAAATGGAGTGAATAATCAATTAATTCCAGTAGGTAGTTTAGCTAATGTATCATTTAAAAACGGTCCAGAAGTAGTAACCCGGTTCAATGATTATTTAGCTAGTCAAATTATTGTTAATCCAAAGCCTGGTTATACTACGGGTGATGTAATGGATGCAGTTTCAGATGCTGTGCCAAAATTTCTAGGTCAAACCTATAATATAAAATGGTTTGGACCAGCATACCAACAAGCTAGTTCTGGAAGTAGTTCTAGTTTGGCTTTTGTATTTGGTATTATAATGGTGTTTTTAATTTTAGCTGCATTATATGAGTTGTGGGGTTTGCCTTTAGCGGTTTTGATGGCTATACCTTTTGCCTTATTCGGTGCAGCAATTATGCTACTTATATCTGGACGTCCAAATGATATATTTTTCCAAGTAAGTTTGCTTACATTAATTGGGCTTTCTACAAAAAATGCAATTTTAATTGTTGAATTTGCTCTTGATGGTTATAGAAATCAAGGCATGAGCGCAAGAGATGCAGCAATTGAAGGTGCACGGCTTAGGTTTAGACCAATTATTATGACCTCATTAGCATTTATTTTAGGAGCAATGCCACTAGTATTAGCTGATGGTGCTGGTGCTAATTCTCAACACTCAGTTGGTACAGGAATAGTTGGTGGAATGTTAGGTTCAACGTTGTTTGCCATATTGTTTGTGCCGTTGTTTTTTACTACATTTATGAAATTTAGCAAAAGAGGAGGAACGAAAAAGTGAAACTAAAATTAATTACATGTGCATTATGTTCGGTGCTTAGCGTTAGTGCTTATGCAGCAACGCAATCTTCTGGTACATTAATGCAAAATTCAGTATCTTTAGGTAAACCAAGTGCTGGAGAAGTAAAATCTCTAGATACTAAAAATAAGTTATCAAATGGGTTTATTATTGCGCAGGGTACACCGCTATCAATAAAATTTTTAGATGAGTGTTGGGATGCGCGTGAGAATTTAAATAATCAAAAGGTTATTGCTGATTATTTAATGACTATGCCAAATGTGCCAGAGGATTATGAAACTGCTTGGAAAACAGCACGTTTAGTCTATTTTATTGGGAATTATGGTGCAGGAGAAACGCGTTTTGTAGATAGTAAAGAAGGCGTTAAATTATTTAATTATGGTGCTGAGGCTGGTAAAATAGCATATAAAATCAATGGGAAATCAGTTGAGGGTTACTATTGGTATGCTATAGATTTAGGTAGTTATGGTTTAGCCAAAGGAATCTTATCTGCTGCAGCAAATGCTGGTGATGGCATGGATGCATTAAAAAAAGCTAAAGAAATTGACCCTACCTATCATTGGTACGGAAGTAGCCGTATTCTAGGGCGTTATTATCAAGAGTTACCTGGAATATTTGGCGGTAGCTCAAAAAAAGCTTTAAAATTATTTATGGATGCCACGGATAAATCGGCTGGTTTTAATAATAATTGGATCTTCTTAGGGCAATTTTATAATAGTAGAAAAGAATATGCTCATGGGATTGATGCATGTAAAAAAGCATTAAGCTTGCCTAAATTGGATGGTAGATTTGAAGAAGAGCGTTATAGACGTGAAGCTAAAAGCTGTATTGATTACGCCAAATCAAAATTGAATTAATTTAGTACAATTATGAAAATAGCTACTTATCAATTTAATCCAACTATTGGAGATTTAGTTGCAAATACAGATAAAATATTACATTCTGTATTGGAGTCTAAAGCCAATGGTTGTGATTTATTTCTTGTTCCTGAATTAGCAATGTGTGGTTATCCTCCAGAAGATTTACTCTTGCGCGAGGATTTTCACCACCAAATTGAATTCCAACTAAAGCGTTTCTTACTTATAGATGGAATCACTTTAGTGATAACTGCTCCATATAAAGAGAAAAACATTTGTTTTAATAGTGCCTTTGTTATCAAAAATGCTCAAGTTATAAAGCGTTATGACAAGCACTCTTTGCCTAATTATGGTGTTTTTGATGATAAACGGTATTTCTCTGCTGGTAGTATGCCATGCGTATTTGAATGTGCAGGTACGCAAGTTGGCGTTGTAATTTGTGAGGACATGTGGGATGAATATCCTATTATGCAAGCAAAATCTGAAGGTGCCGAACTAATTTGCGTACTAAATGCTTCTCCTTTTAGTGAATATAAATACGAAGAACGCCTTAAAATAGCTAGGCAAAGAGTATCAGAATCACAGCTGCCAATACTTTACGTTAATGCTATTGGCGGTCAGGATGAGATAATCTATGACGGTGCTTCTTTTGCTTTAAATAAAAACGGTGGTTTAGTTCAACAACTTTCATCATTTAAAGAAGAGCTTGCTTATTCTAAATATACTAATCAACAACTGATCTCTGAAAGTATCATTAAATATCCTGAGTATGAGGAACGCATTTATAATGCTTTAGTGTTATCTCTTAAAGACTATGTTACTAAAAATGCTTTTAAGGGTATAGTTTTAGGGTTATCTGGCGGTATAGATTCCGCTTTAACTTTGGCTATTGCTGTAGATGCCTTAGGTGCATCTAATGTGGTAGCAGTAATGATGCCATCAATTTATACAGCTGATATTAGTGTTATAGATGCACAAGATATGGTAAAACGTTTGCAGATATCTAATTATCATGAGGTGGAAATTAACCCAATATTTAGTCAATTTGATAAGCAGCTTGCACCAATATTTAGTGGTATGCCTAATGATTTGACTGAGGAAAATTTGCAGGCAAGAATTCGTGGGACGTTACTTATGGCAATTTCTAATAAATTTGGTTATTTAGTTTTAACTACTGGTAATAAGTCAGAAGTGGCTATGGGATATGCTACTTTATATGGTGATATGGCAGGAGGGTTTGCTCCTTTAAAAGATGTATTAAAAACTTTAGTTTATCGCTTAAGTAAGTGGCGTAATACCTTATCTGAGGTGATTCCTGAAAGAATCATTACCAGAGCTCCATCGGCAGAATTACGAGCAAATCAAACCGATCAAGACTCTTTACCTGATTATGATGTTTTAGATAAAATTATTAAATATTTGGTAGAGGGTAATTTATCTAGTGAGGATATAATTGCTAGAGGCTTAGATGCAGTTGATGTAAAAAAAGTAGCAAGGCTGTTAAAATTAAATGAATATAAGCGTAGACAATCAGCGGTTGGTCCTAAGATTACTTTAGTTTCTTTTGCTAAAGATTGGCGTTACCCAATCACTCATCGCTTCAATTTTTAAATTTATTCCACAAGTCCGCAAAAATTTGTTATACTAATAAACTTGCAAAAAATATAGTTATATTATACTGGAGTTGTTATGTATTCAAAATTACAAAAATTAATACTTCCGCTTGTTTTGGGTATGTTAGTTGTTACTGCTTGTTCAAATAAAGATTCGCAGAATAATCATCCGCTTAATATGTTGCGTCAAGATGTAGGTTCAGAGCCTCCCACTCTTGATCTTACCAAAGTAGAAGATACATCATCATCACGTATTATGAATGATTTATTTGCTGGATTATTGGACTACGATCAAGAAAATAATATAATTCCTGGAATGGCAAGTTCATGGGAACTCTCACCAGATGGTAAAACCTATACTTTTCATTTACGGCATGATCTTAAGTTTTCTGATGGTTCAGCGATTACCGCTAAAGATTTTGTTTACTCATGGCGTAGGTTAGTAGCGCCTAAAACGGCATCTCCGTATGATTCATATCTTGCCAGTATAGTGAATGCTAAACAAATCATCCAAAATAAAGCATCGCCTAAAACATTAGGTGTGGAGGCAAAGGACAGCTATACTTTTGTCGTTAATTTAGAACAGCCAAATGCATCATTTTTAAAATTGTTATTGCTTAATGTAACTTATGTTATTTCACAGAAAAATATTGAAAAATATGGTTCATCTTGGACAGAGCCTGCAAATATGGTGACCTCAGGTCCATATCAATTAAAAGAACATGTGGTGAATGGTTATATTTTAGCAGTTAAAAATCCATATTACTATGATGAGAGTAATGTTTCAATTGAGCAAGTTAAATATTTACCCTATGAAGATAAAAATACTACAATTCCTAGTTATAAATCAGGTGGCTTAGATATTTCATTTCAAGCTATTCCTGTGGATCAATACGCTGAATTAAAAAAACAATTTGGTAATCAGCTGCATACAGTAACGCAAGAGGCTTTATATTATTATGATTTTAATATGAAGAATCCAGTTTTTGCAAATAATATAAAATTACGTCAAGCATTAAGTATGGCGGTAGACAGGGAGGTATTAACTCGCGATGTGCTTAAGCAAGGGCAAAAACCATTATATTCAATGTCAACAGCTACAGTAGATAACGGTGTATATGCAGGGTTACAGTATGATTGGGCAAGTTTACCACGTGATGAACAAGTTAGACGTGCACAATTGCTTTATCATGCTGCTGGTTATTCTAAGAGTCATCCTTTGGAGATATCTCTTTCATATAATACTAATGATCTGCATAAAAGGGTTGCATTAGCAGTAAGTGCTATGTGGCAAGATGTTTTTGGTGATGAAATTAAAGTTAAACTACAAAATCAGGAATGGAAAACTTTTATTCAATCGCGGCATAAAGGTAATTATGAAATTGCTCGTGATGGTTGGGTTGCAGATTATAATGGCATAACTTCATATACTATGTTATATGCGCATAATTCTGGTCAAAATAATTCTCATTATTACAATCCAAAATATGATGCATTATTGCAACAGGCAATACTAGAAATTGATCCTAATAAACAAGTGGAGTTATTTAAGCAGGCTCTTACTGTTCCTCTAAATGATTATCCTACTATTCCATTATTCCAGTATACATACCAACAGTTGGTAAAACCATATATAAAAAATTATTATCCAGATAAAAACTATTTGGAACATATGCAATCTAAATGGATGAGTATCGCAAAATGATAAAATTTATAATTAAACGCATGCTAATTGCAATTCCAACTATGTTGACTATTATCTTTTTGGTTTTTTTATTGGTGCATGCAACTCCAGGTAATCCTTTTCAGGGGGAGCGTGCTTTATCTCCAGAGGTAATAAAGCAATTATTACATCAATATAGATTAGATTTGCCTTTATGGAAGCAGTTTATATTATATGTTAACGATTTACTCCATGGGGATTTTGGCTTATCTTACAAATTTCTTGGGCAGTCAATCAATGCATTAATCTTTCCAGATTATGTTGGGGGGTTTTGGGTTACTCTACGTCTTGCCGTTTATGCAATGATATTTACTGTGCCTTTAGGCATTGTATTTGGTTGTTATGCTGGTTTATATCGTAATTCATGGTTTGATAGATTGGTTGTTACTTGCAATATGTTTTTCAGCGCTGTACCAACAATTGTTACAGGTCCATTATTTGTTTTTATTTTAGCTGTTTTACTGCATGTGTTACCTGCAAGTGGCTGGGGTGATGGCGACTTTAAACATATATTTTTGCCAGTATTTGTGTTGACTTTGGCATATGCTCCAACTGTGGCATTTGTGACACGTGGTAGCATTATTGATGTATTAAACTCTAATTTTATCAGAACAGCAAGAGCTAAGGGGTTGCCTACGAAATCTATTATTTTTAAACATGCGATTAAACCAACATTAATTCCGGTGGTGTCCCTTTTAGGACCAATGTTTGCTGGAGTTTTAGTTGGAGCAATTGTAACTGAGCAAGTATTTGCCCTGCCTGGTCTAGGGATTCTAACCACCAATGGTGCGACTAATCGTGATTATAATTTAGTGCTGGGAATAACAATTTTTGGTAGTTTTTTAACTATAGTATTTAATTTTATGGTTGATATATTATATTTCTTTTTAGACCCAAAGATTAAGCAGTAGGAGTGGATGTGATAGTAGGTAAAAAAATAAGTGCGGTGATTAACGCTCCAAAAGCTAAAGGGTTTTGGCAAAATGCATACCGTAGATTTTGGCATAATAAATTTGCGATGGCAAGTTTATTACTAATTTTAATATTAGCTTTATTGTGTGTATTTGTTCCAATGTTTAGTCAGTTTAGTTATTATAAACCTGATTTTACTGGTTCTTTACAATCGCCTAATTTGGTACATTTTTTTGGTACTGATGGTTTAGGTCGAGACTTATTTGTAAGATCTTTTATTGGTGGTAGGATTACCTTCGAAATTGCTTTTGCTGCAACAGTTGTGGTGTTGATAATTGGTGTTTTATATGGTTCTATTGCTGGTTTTTTAGGTGGTAGAATAGATTCATTGATGATGCGTTTTGTAGATGTATTATACGGAGTGCCATTCTTATTTTTTAGTATTTTATTATTAACTTTATTTGGACAAAGCCTAATGCTTTCTTTTGTGGCAATTGCCGCAATCTCATGGTTAGATATGGCACGTGTTGTGCGTGGGCAGACTTTAAGCTTAAAACATAAAGAGTTTGTTGAAGCCGCTACCGTTTGCGGGGTTAGTAAATGGAAGATTATTACGCGGCATATTATTCCAAATTTAATGGGGGTGGTTGTTGTTTATGCCGCCTTGGTCGTGCCAAATATGATTGTTTTATCAGCGGTATTAAGCTTTTTTGGTTTAGGAGTTATGGAGCCTATGACTTCGTGGGGGTTATTAATTAGCGATGGATCACAAAATATGGATTCATGGTGGTTATTGCTATTCCCTGCAATTCTTATGACTTCGACGTTACTTGCCTTTGCTTTTGTGGTAAATGGGCTACGTGATGCGTTAGATCCTCGTTAATGTTCATTGTCTTTGAACCTTATCCTTTATCAGAAATTAAAAAATACTTCTTATTTACTTTATGTAAACTGCGTAACATTTTTTAATCTCTTTCTTGATTAAGGTTCAAATCCTTCGAACATATATTCAAATGGAGTAAATATGCCAATATTAGAAGTAAAAAATTTAAATGTAAGCTTTAAGACCATTGATGGAATTGTAAAAGCAGTTAATGATGTATCATTCACCGTTGAACAAGGTGAAGTCTTAGGGATTGTTGGTGAATCTGGTTCAGGTAAAAGCCAGACAGTCCTTGGAATCATGGGGTTACTTGCTAGTAATTCTATTGTATCTGGATCTATCAAATTTTTAGGTCAGGAATTAATTGGAGTCAGTACGGCAGCATTAAATAAAGTGCGTGGTAATAAGTTATCAATTATTTTTCAGGATCCAATGACCTCCTTAAATCCTTATCTAACTATTAAATCGCAAATGACCGAAGTCTTGACATTGCATAAAGGCATGTCTAAGCGAGATGCTTTAGCTGAGTCAATTCGGTTATTAGATTTTGTTCGTATACCAGAGGCAAAAGAACGGGTTGGTTTATATCCGCATGAGTTTTCTGGTGGGATGCGTCAAAGGGTGATGATTGCTATGGCATTATTATGCAGACCAGAGCTTTTAATAGCTGATGAGCCAACTACGGCGTTAGATGTTACTGTGCAGGCGCAAATTTTACAGATTTTACGTGATTTACAGACTGAGTTTAAAATGTCTGTTGTAATTATTACCCATGATATGGGGGTAGTTGCCAATATATGTGATCGAGTCAATGTTATGTACGCTGGAAGATTATTAGAGAGCGGTTCGATAGATAATATATTTTTTGATGCTAAGCATCCGTATACGCAAGCATTATTAAATTCTATTCCAAGTCTTGATCATCAAGTTGAAAAACTTATTACCATACCAGGAGAGCCTCCTAATTTAATGAGTTTACCCCAAGGGTGCGTATTTCAGGGGCGTTGTGAAAAGGTGCATAATGATTGTTGTAATGGTGATATCATGGTGCAAGAGTTCGCAGATAAGCGGTTTATGAAATGTAATCTTGCATTAGGACAAGGATAAGTAATGGAAAAACTATTAGAAATAAAAGATTTAAAAGTATATTTTAAATTAAAGGGTGGGTTATTGTGTAGGGGTAAGACAGTATATGCAGTGGATAATATTAGTTTTGATGTATATAAGGGCGAGGTTTTAGGCATTGTTGGTGAGTCAGGATGTGGTAAATCATCTTTAGCTAGAAGCCTTGTTGGATTGAATGATATAACGGGTGGCAGGGTTTTATTTTTAGGTAAAGACAATCTTGCTTCTGCAAATAGTAGTAGATGGCATAGCTTACGTAAAGATATCCAGTTTATTTTTCAGGATCCTGTTGCATCCTTAAACCCACGTATGACGGTAATGGAAATTATTGCTGAACCTTTAAATGTATACTATCGGCATATGAGTAAGGAAGATGTTCTAACAAAAGTTTTGGATATGATGCATTTAGTTGGGTTATCTGATAACCAGATTAATCGTTATCCACAAGAGTTCTCAGGTGGGCAATGCCAAAGAATTGGTATTGCTAGAGCATTGATTTTAGATCCGCATTTAATTATTTGCGATGAATCAGTAAGTGCATTGGATGTATCAATTAAGGCACAGATTATCAACTTACTAAAAGATTTGCAAAAAAAATTGAGTCTAACAATAATATTTATTTCTCATGATTTAAGTGTTGTAAAATATATCTGTGATCGGGTATTAGTTATGTATTTAGGTAATATTATGGAGTTAGCAACAAAAGAGCTACTTTATAGGATGCATTATCATCCGTATACTCAAGCATTATTATCTGCAGTGCCAGTTGCTAATCCACAATTAGAGCGCAATAAAAAAACCAAGCTATTAGAGGGGGATTTACCTTCACCAATTAACCCACCTCATGGATGCGTGTTTTCCACTCGTTGCCCATTAGTAGAATCTAGGTGCAAAGAGTCTCGTCCAATGCTTAAGCCCATGGGTGATGGTTCTATGGTGGCGTGTTTTGTAGTTAACCCATAAAACAACGTGTAAAGTCGGAATTTTATTTGAATGGTAAATCCGACTTTTTCATTATCTAGCCGTTAGTAATGCTGCACCAGCAGTAAATCCTCCACCAAAAGCACTCAAGATAACTCTTTGGGATGTAGTAACGTTACCTAAGGTTTCTGCCATAGCAATAGGAATGGTACAAGATGATGTGTTACCATAGGTCGCTATATTGCTATACATTGAGCCTGGCTGCATATTTAGACGACGTTCAATGGCATCAATTATGCGTTGATTAGCTTGATGTGGAATAACTAGACTAATATCACTTAGTTCAATACCATCTTGTTGACAGCATTTATTGGTAACCATAGCCATGGTTTTAACCGCAAAATTAAATAGTTTTTTCCCTTGTAGAGAAATACTTTCAGATTCTTTTGTTGGTACATTTAGAATATCACCATTTTCAGCAATAGAGGATAAATAAATCTGGTTGATTATTGCATCACATTGTTCTATGTGTTTATTACCCGATATGATTGTTGCTGTTGCGGCATCACCGAATAAAAATGCAGTATCAAAATCTTTTTTATTAGTGCGTTTAGATAATACTTCTGCAGTAAGGAGCAACACTCTTTCTTCAGGCCTGGTTTTTAAATAGTCTTTTGCATTTTGTAGACCAAATATAAAACCACTACATGCTGCATTTATATCATAAGAGGTAATAGCATGTTCACCATATATTTTATATAACTTATCTAAAATAAGACAAGATGTTGCAGGTGTTTGGTATTGTTCTGGAGTGCATGTGGCACAGATAATAACATTAATATCGCTTAATTGCAACCCAGCCTTATCTAGGGCATTTTTAGCAACTTCAGCTGCAATATCAATAATATTTTCATCTTCAGCTAACCAGTATCTTTGGCTTATTCCAGTTCTTTGTACAATATCAGCGCTATTATATTCTGTGAAGTTAGCTAATAGTTCTTCATTTTTAACTTTACGTGAGCCAGTTTTAAATACTGGAGTATTTATCCCTACTGGATATACTCCACCTAAATTTACGGATTCCTGCTTAGATGCAGTAGTAATTTTTTTGCACCCAATAATCGCTTTTCGTTGTTTTATTTGCGCATTGCTTTTAGTGCCTTCAGGTAAGCGTAATTTTAGTAAAATATTACCAACAATGGCTCTATCAGCTTCTTTGACAAATATTTCTTCAACAATTCCACTGTGTGGTGAGAGTATTTCTCCTGCTGCTTTACTGGCTTCTATATCAACTAATTTATCTCCAGCTTTGACCTGGTCGCCATATTTAACAAATAAAGTATTGATTAAGACACTCTCATCAGAAGGGCTGGCACCAATAACCTCGACATTATAAACAGATTTATCTTCTTCTTGGTATTGTTCCCACTGCAGTGGTAATTCTAATAGACCGCATGCAGCAGTTAATATGCTCTCATAAGATGGTAGTACCGCTATTTGATTAGCAAAATTACATGGGGTATAGGTATCAGGTCTTGCAATTCGCTTTACTTTAATATTTGATTTACAATGTTCAGCTGTTGTTGCAATAATGTCACCACCAAGACCGCAAGTAAGATTATCTTCATGTACCACAATTAAATGCTTCGTCTTTTCCACAGAGGAAATGATGGTTTTTTGATCATATGGTTTAATTGTGCGTAGGTCAATAATTTCTGCTTCAATTCCTACTGCTTCTAACGTATTGGCTACTTGGACACATAAAGATATGGTGTTCCCCCAGCCAACAAGGGTAATATCTGTTCCTGAGCGTTCAATCCGCGCTTTACCCACAGGGATTAAATGTTTAGATATATCATATGAGGTTGTATCTCTGATACTTGCATTGTTTAAAAGTTTTTTAGGATATAAAAAAACACTTGGTCGATTAGATTCAAAAGCAGCATTTAGCATTCCTGCAGCGTCTGCTGCATTAGATGGCATATAAACATCTAATCCAGGAATATGTGCGTAAGTAGCTTCATTGGTTTGTGAATGGAATGGACCAAGTCCAGGACGATAAGCACCGCAAGCTGCAAATACAATGACAGGGCATTGCCAGCCACCATTAGTACGCCAATGCATGGTTGCAAGTTCAGTAAAAATTTGGTTGTAGGCTAGGGGCATAAAATCAGCAAATTGGATAAAGGCAACAGGACGTTTTCCAGTTAATGCCATGCCAACACTCATGCCTAAAATAGTTGATTCGCTAAGGGCACTATTAATAACGCGGCTAGGGTATTTTGTAGATAAACCTTTTGTAATCCCAAATACATCACCTTTACCATCTTCAATATCTTCACCCAAGAGGCATACATTATCATTGTGCTTTAGATTGTAATTAAAAGTTTCACGCATAGCCTCAAGCATAGTTAAACGTTCACTAGTATTGAAATCTCCACGATATTCTGCAGCATGTATTTTTAGATTGTCGGGCAACTCTCTTTCAGCATCAAAACATGCAGTAGGAGTGGAACCATGACGTGCAGTTTCTATTGCTTGTCTAACTGAATTTTGTGCATCCGTTTTTGCTTGTTTTAGCGTTTCATTAGATACGCCGCATTGCAGCAAATATTCATAAGCTAGTAATAATGGATCATTTTTTTTGCTTAGATTAAGCTCAGTATCGTTACGATAAAGCTTTTGGTCATCTGCATTAGAATGGTTATCTAGTCTGTCTACATTAAATATAATAATTTGTGGTTCACGTGTTTTGCGAATATTGCTAATAGTTGCCTCTACTGTGGTGTAGGCATTAAAAGCATTAATCCCATCAATATGAGTAATTGGTATACCATAGAAAGATTCTGGATATGTTCCATCTGGAAAAGAAAAAAAAGTCTTACCTTGAGTTCGGGTAGAAATTGCGAGATTATTATTATGTATAACAAATAAAACAGGTAATGTTGAACGTTTTGCCTCAGCTATTGCTTCAAGTACTTCACCTTGTTGTGAAGTGCCATCTCCAATTGCACAAAAAACTATAGGGTTATCAGTATTATCTTTAATCGCATAGGCAACTCCAGCAGCTTGTAAAGCATTATTTCCAACTGGGCCAACAATCCCCATAACGTTTAACTCAGGTGCGCTCATATGCGATACCATTTGTCTTCCATGAGAATGTGATTCGGCTTTAGCCAGAGCGCTATAAAAGAACATTTCTGAGCTAATGCCACGAGCAAGCATTAGGGCTTTGTCACGATAATGGCAATGTAACCAATCTGATTTTTGTAGAAATGGTGCAAAAATAACGCTGCCTTCATGTCCTTTACTGGAAGCTAAGAAATTTGCTTCTCCACTATTAACTAGCTCTGATTCTACTAAATCTGATTCTCTGGAAGAGATCATAAATTTATATAGTTCAATTAACGTCTTTTGTTGTAAATTAGATTGTTCGACATATTGCATAAAATTTTTCACTCCAAAGACATTAAATTATCTTAATAAGAATTTACTTTTAGCGGATTATTAAAAGATATATCTAGAAATATTTGAATTCAGGCTCGCCTGTGTCAAGCTTGCTTGTTCCAGAGGAGTCTGAATTCAAAAACGATGATTATATTAGTTTCTTGTAGAGCGTTTTCTGTCCTGTTCTGTTAAATAACGCTTTCTTATACGTAATGATTTAGGGGTTATTTCCACCAATTCATCGTCATCTATAAACTCAATAGCACTTTCTAGGGTAAGTTTAATTGGCGTAGTTAGGCTTATTGCATCGTCCTTACCTGAAGATCTTACGTTAGTAAGCTGCTTGCCTTTAATTGGGTTAACTACTAAGTCGTTTTCACGGCTATGGATTCCAATAACCATTCCTTCATATAGTTTATCTCCTGGGGATACAAACATTCTACCACGATCTTCTAATTTCCATAATGCATAAGCAACTGCTTCGCCTTTTTCTTGAGAAATCAATACACCGTTTCTTCTTCCGGGAATATCTGCTTTTACTGGTCCATAATTATCAAATAAATGTGCCATTAAGCCAGTTCCACGAGTTAGAGTTAAAAACTCCCCTTGGAATCCAATTAAACCACGTGCTGGCATGCGGTACTCTAAACGAGCACGGCCTTTACTATCTGATGACATATCTATTAACTCACCACGACGACGTCCGAGTTCTTCCATCACAGCTCCTTGGTGCTCTTCCTCGATATCTACAGTTAATAATTCATATGGCTCACATTTTTCGCCATTAATGGTTTTCATAACTACGTGTGGTTTAGCAACTGCTAATTCGTATCCTTCACGGCGCATGTTTTCTAATAAAATTGTTAGATGTAGTTCTCCGCGTCCTGATACTAAAAATATATCCGCATTTTCTGTTTCTTCTACGCGCAGTGCAACGTTAATTAATAGCTCTTTAGTAAGCCTATCACGAATCTGGCGACTAGTTATGAACTTACCTTCGGTGCCAGCTAAAGG
>Ga0315906_10000857_pt1 | contig 46636 bp, 39 predicted proteins | sample LakEriMetagenome_4_FD_203526 | JGI IMG/M metagenome (GOLD analysis project Ga0315906, IMG submission 203526) | Freshwater fungal communities from buoy surface, Lake Erie, Ohio, United States - Buoy 2 MA122 | ecosystem: Environmental > Aquatic > Freshwater > Lake > Lake biofilm | place: USA...
AAAGTAGTTGTATTATAATTTGTCTTAAAATTGAGAATAATAAGTATAAATGAATAACCCATAATTCTTTTGTTTTGTTCTTTTGAAGGAAAAAAAGAATTATGGGTATTATTAGAGTAAATCTCGCGATATTCTCAATTAACTGTAATTCTAGCATTAAGCCAAATATACAGTTTTTCTTAAAAAAGGATTTTAAACAATTGAAATTTTAATTACCAGGACCCAATTGTTGTCTTAAAATCTTGATTAGCAACAAGACCTTCTTCAGAGCCTAATCTGCCACTAATGTTTATTACGTTATAATTTAAAATTGGTTTAAAGTTTGCATCCACGCCAGTAAGAATAACATGTCGCTTTCCTTCCGAGTCATAGCCTGGTAAAATTGAAATTCCCTGACAACCCGGTTGGGAAAGAATTTTTTCAATTATATCTTTACCCATTACATTTGAATATGCTTGTTCTGGATGAGCATCAAAAAATCTTTTTACCATCTCTTCCGCATTTTCAATACCGATATGTTTGCCAATTTCATTGACATTTACCAGCGTTTCTTGTTTAAGTACGTTTTGCATAATTACTAAGTTTAGAGGTTATCGATACCTCTAATTTTGCCTAAACTGGTTTTTTATACAATCGTCAAAAAGCCACTTTAAACATTCTATTTTATTCATAAATAATTATAAATGAATACTTTATAAATTATTAATTGTTATTTGATCATTGACGAATTAGTAAATCCCCGATCGAATATACGTAAATTTACGAATATTATTTATCGTAATTTACCTGAAAATTTCCGAGTAATTTATCGAGGGGATATACGTGCGTCTCTTATAAGAGGGTTGTCAGATATGATAGAGTCCGTTTTTTACGGCATAAAGAGCCAGTCCGATCCGGCTTTTCACGTCAAAGCGGATGAACAGCTGATCTCGTAGGGCATCGATGGTCTTGGGACTAAGATTGAGGCGAAGGGCAATTTCTTTATAGGTGAGTTCTGTGCATACGAGATTTAAAAATTCAATTTCAAGGGGATTGAGCGATTTGATCTCCAGTTCCCGTTTGTTGAGGCGGTTCAGCTGGAACAGATTCACCATTTTTCCAACGGTCTGCACCGGATAGTAATATCCCTCTTCTTTCATGGTGGTAAGTGCAATTTTGAGCTCATCCGGGTGAATATCCTTTTTGATGAATCCTTTTACGCCCTGCTGCAATAAACGGATCAGGGGAATTTCGGAGTCAAACATCGTCAGCACCAGTATGAGTACCTCAGGATGATGCTTTTTCATCCAGGTACAACTTTGATAACCATCCATTACCGGCATATTCAGATCCAGGATAATAATATCCGGTCGGCCGAATTTTTTGATCTTTTCCTGCATATCCAGGCCATTATATGCCGTGAAAATAGCATGGAAGCCATCCCATTTGTTGATCATATCAGCCAGCGCATTGATCAGTACGGTATGATCATCTACCAGGGCAATTTTAAGCGGCACTTGTTTGGTTGGTCGCATGGCTGGTTGTTTGATTGGTTGAATAAGTAAACTTGAAAGAAAGGGTTGTTCCCGATCCCGGCGAGGAGATGATATGGAATTGTCCGTTCAGCATTTCAGCTCTCTTTTTAAGATTGGTTAAGCCTGATGAATGGCTGGATCGATCGCGGTTGAATTCTTCCTGATTGAATCCCTTTCCGTTATCTTGAATCGTCAGTTCCAGCAGATTATTTTTGAAAATGAAACAGATGAATACCCGGGAAGCTTCGGCATGACGAATGATATTCTGAAGAGCTTCCTGAATGATCCGGTAGATGATCAGTTCGTTTTCTTCAGGCATGAAAGGAATTTTTTCATCATGAATGATCTGTAGTTCAATGGCCGTCTGGGTAATTTTTTTGACCCGGTTGATCTCGAGTTGCAGCGCAGGTATCAATCCTTCTGTTTGAATGATGTTGGCCGTTAAGCTGCGGGAAAGGCTTTTCAGGTCCCGAATGGCTTCTTCGATCATTTCAGAAGATTCATGAAGAAGATCCAGTTCGCGTCCATCAATTTTTGGAGCCAGTTCGTTTACATAGAGCCTGGCCAGTGTTAATCGCTGTCCGATATGATCATGTATTTCCCGGGATATTTGATTAAAGGTTTGTTCTTGAATTTCTAGCCTTGTATTTAATAAATATTTTTGATTTTGAATGCTTAAATATTCGATTTCGTATTTATGTTTTTCCTTTTCTTTTCTGTGAAAAAGTAAAATTATAATTATTAGTATTGACATAGTTATAATAATAATTATAATTAAAATTATGACTGTCGTAATAAGATTGAGTTCCTTTTCGCCCATATCAATGAATATATAATAATTAAATGATAAAAAACATAAGTGTATTGGTGAGCCTTTACCCAAATGATTTTAGCTTTAATATAATTTTTGTTAAGGAAATATTTCTCAATTATTTCAATAGGCAAAGAACATAAATGAATGAAGATGAAGCAATAAATTATCCAAAATTCAAATGAAAATAATAGATCGATTTCTGTGTCATATATTAAGTTTCTTATTCCTATTATTCCAAAAGTAATTATATAAATTGAGGGGAAACAGCTTAAAAAAATATTATATCTAATGCCATTTAAATTAAAGATAATAATTGACAAAGTAAATAAAATATAGATATAGCTTAAATATGAGCTGATTTTTTTATGTTCTTTGTTAATGAAGTTATTTATGATCGATGATTGAATAATGAATTCTAGTAAAATATAGCTTGAAATACTTAATTCAATTAAAAAATCGTTTCTGTAAATAATCTGAAAAGAAGATTGAATAAAGGATCCCGTAATTAATATTAACAGCAATCTTAGCTTTTTATCTTTATTCTTTAATGTTACAAAAGCGCAGAATAATAATGCGCTAATTTGAGATAGACTAAAAATAATTTGAGAAATGTGTTGATCTTTCAACGCAGCATAATTTTCAACTGTAAATCTCAATAATATTTCCCAGATATTTTCCTATAAATTAATAGGAAAAACCCCCTCTTTGTTCCGGTATTTAAATCCATTTTTAGGTTTCGGTAAAGCAATTTGCCGTGTGGCCGTTCTAAATGAAGGCACCTAGGGCCTTCTAAGGCTGAAATACCCCGGTTTTTCCGGGGTATTCACGTTGCAGTATCCGGCATAATCCCTTCAAAATCTATCCATTTCCCCTTTTCAGGTCAACAGAACCCGGGCAATTTTACAGGATCAAGCGAAGCCGTTATGGCTTATGAATTACACCTGCATGATAGCTATCAACGATCCGGTACAACTTCCGGTACGGGTCGTAAAAAGAGGAAGCGTTGGTTGATACGATACAACCCGGGGGTTCATCATAGACAGTCCGGCTACGGCAAAACTGAAAAAACCGAGTTCACGGGAGCGGGTATAAGCGTGACGCTGAAAATTTCGTCAGGGCGACAGACAGACGAAACCTATAATAGAAATTAACCATGAAAATCAAAACCATCACCATGAGCCTGGCATTCAGTTTGTGTGCCATGGCTACGTTCGCTTTGTCAAATGTCAACAAGAATGCAGAGCCACTTCCGTTCAGGCCAATCGTACAAAATCTCTCTTCAGCAGTCATTACTCAAAAGGCTGAATTTAACAAGTGTACGGTCTCCATCAAGTACGGAAAAATTATCACCACGGTGACAGCTTCCTGTGACTGTACCATGAAAGAGGCCTGTGAAGCGGCCTTCAAATTAGCTGCCGTACCGATCTAAGCAGAGGTTATACATTTATGCGGGCTGATTCTTCAGCCTGCATTTTTTTTAATTCTATCTAATAATAAAATAAACTTTATGAATCGCCTGTACATCATTTTTATATTTTTTGTCAATCATATTCATGCACAAACGCTGAAGCTGCAGTACGATACCTATTATAATGGCAACACCTATCAAAATATCTTATATGTCAATGACTCTATGAGTATTTGGGAGGATATGCCTGTTTCGTCAGAAGAGACGGAAGAGCACCTTGTAAAAAAAATCAAGCAACAATCTATCCTCTATAAAGATCATGTTTTTCAAAAGATATTTTTGGTTTCGGATAGTCTTCACCCGATGCAGTGGGAATGGCTTCCCTACACAAAAGAAATTCTTACTTATCCCTGTAAAAGCGCACGGACCTTTTTCCGGGGAAGAGAGTATAAGGCGTATTTTACAGCTCTGCTGCCTTCTCATATTGGTCCCTGGAAATTCGGGGGACTCCCGGGTGCCATCCTTGAAGTAACATCCTCTGATGCATCCTATCATTTTCAGGCAACAAAGATCACGGAGGCAGATTCATTCGCCAGCGCTTCCTATAACAAGTATCAAGAGGAAGCAATCAGCTGGTCTGAATACTGTTATCGCTTTATCAAAGCGGTGGATCAGTATGCACGATATCTGCAAACTGCCAATGATTTGCCGGGCGGTAAAATAAATATGAAAATAGATAGACCGGAAATTATCTATCCCCGAGTACAAAACGCCGCTGGAATGGATACAAAATGATAATGATTGTCTATGCGATATGTATTTGTCATTATGCTGTTTATTGGTATTCGATTTGCCCCAAAGGCTTTTCACGTATATATTAATGAACATGAGCGAGTATACTCGTTTTATCCCGATTCTATACCTGAACTTGCTGAGATACTCATTACAGGCAAAAAAAAGAAAGTATATGTCAGGGAGGATACGTCTTTTTTTCGGGTAAATGGTTTTGCAGACGGTACAGAAAAAACCATCGCCGATATTCTCAAAAAGATTCCCGGATTTAACATTGACCCCGGGAATGGCATTATTAGTTTTCAGGGTAGAACTGTTGAAAAAATGAAGATTGACGGGGCAGATCTTTTTGGTAATAATTATGTCGTCGGCAGTAAAAATCTTTTGGCAGGATGGATTGAGGAGATACAGGCGATCGAGAATGATCCGGATAATCCGTTGATGAAACATGTGACAACAAATGGCAAACTGATTATTAATCTCAAGACGAAAAAGAATATGGCCGTCATCAATTCCGATATCAATCTGGGAGGGGGATATCGGGGAGATCAACACGTTGCCGCTGATCATAAAATACAAAAGCTGGGACTGCTATCCCGAATAAAATCCTTTGCGGTGGCAGGATTTAATAACATAGGAATCAATAACGGTCCGATTAATTATTTGCAGTACAATGATGGAAATGATCCGTTTCAAAATGCCTCTCATAATGTACCGGCAATGATGAACAATGCAATATTTGCACCCTTTATTGATCCGGATCGCTTATGGATGAATCATCAAAGTCTGTTGAACTCGAATGTTATTATTCAGCCGGGTAGCCGACAACAATCAATCCGTATAAATGCACACTGTTCGAGAGATATGTTATACAATACTGACGATCAAATCAGCCGGTATAGTTCTGCTGCGCGGTCGCTGCTTACTTCTGATCTTACTACCATACGACGCAGGCCGGTACAGTTGCGGGGTGAGCTGGAATGGAAGCAGTTTCTAACCGACGATATCTGGTTCAGTTACCGAGGATTTCTTCAGTCGGAAAAACAAAATGTCCAAATTCGGCAATTGATCAATGACTCGATTTTAGTATCAGGTCATAACAGTTCAGGTAGCCTGCTATACATACATGAATTTGACTGGACATATCGGGTGGCCCCCCAAACCATATTCAGGAGCAGTTGCACCATTTCTTCTTATTATGGAAACGAACAAATGGAAATGCAGTCTGACCGGAAGCATTCCATTTATCCCGGTGATTACATGCAGGACATTGAAGTTAGTAAAAAGGTTCTGCGTTATGAAGCAAGTCTTTTGATGAAAAAGAGGGCAACCGCCATAGAATTTGCTACCGGTATACGCCGTTCAATTGTTGCATTACATTCCGATTATTATCCTGCCCATGACTCACCTATTTTATCGGAAGCTTTATATCACAATCAACAAAATACGAAATATACCCGTGCTTATCAGTCAGTCGCTTTGACTCACCGAAAAGGGAAATGTGTGATTCAGGCGGACGTACATTTACGGGTGCATGAGATATCAATCAGAGGTCATCAAAAAAATAATGCAAGATCATCCTCGTTGAAACCGGATATACAATTATCTGTTACCCGAAAAGTATCGGATGAGATGAAATGGATTCATCATCTGAATATGCGTCATCAGTTTTTGTCAGACATGCCATATTTTGAGAGGGCGATTCGGGTATCTCCCCGTTTGATACAGATAAATGACGTATTTCCTCAGATACAGCGATCGTTGAGCTATCAAAGTATCTTGGTATATCAGGATCTTTTTCGTCAGCAGAGTGCACAGGTCGATTTTCTGTATTTGTTGAATGATCGCTCATCAGCTCCATATTTAGAGATCAGTGACAAGATTACAAAGAATCGTGCACTCATAGTGGATATGCCTCAAAAGCTTTGGCATTTGAATGGGCGAGTTGAAAAGTTTGTTGCTCCTTTCTATTCAACCATATCACTGGAAGGAAGTCTTTCTTTTTCATCCTATTTCAATTATGTGAATGCCAAACAAGTCAGAGCAAACCATTCGCTGAACCGAAAAGCAGTTATTCAGATTAAAACAGCTTTACCTGTATTGATGAATGCCACTTACACTTTCAGTATGGAAGAAGGAGTGATTCAATCCGGAGATGAAAATATATCCGGTAGTTTTTGGTGGCGACAAAACTTGAATCTAGTCTGGAAGTGCCGAAAGGAATGGCACGGACAAATAAGAGCAGACTGGTATAAGCTTCAACGACAACCGGGACATTCACTCATTTTTTTGGATGCATTAATCAGCTACCGACCATTAAAGAAAAATTATGGATTTAGCCTAAGCGGTCGTAATATCCTGAATCATCATTTTTTTCTGCAAACACGTGTTATCGATTACAGCACCATTACCAACAGCATATCCCTTTTGCCGCAGACTATTTTATTGGAGTGGGATCTTCGTTTCTGATCATTTTTCAGACCGGGATTCAGTCTGCGCTTTCGGATTTATCTATTTTTTTGCCCCGCTTATTTGGCTTAAATTGCATAGAATATTGTAAATCAGAAAGCCGCATGTCGCAGGATCTTCAATTGAAATTTGCCATTGCCGATGATCATAAGATCTTTCGAGACGGTATTAAGATGGCCCTGAACGGGAAGCCCCATCTGAAATGTATCTGGGAGGTGCAGGATGGGAAGGAACTGATGCATAAACTAATGATCAAGCAGCCGGATGTTCTTTTGCTGGATATCCGTATGCCGGAGCTGGATGGTATCAATGCTCTTCCATTAATCAGGCGGCATCACGAATCGATCAAGATCGTCGTGCTGAGCATGTATGATGATCAGGAAATGGTGAGTAAGATGATGGAGATGGGAGCGAATGCGTATTTATCGAAAACGGCAGATCCGGATGAGATTTATCAGGCCATGCTCACCTGTATGAATGAGGACTTTTATTTCAATGATCTGGTGAATCAGGCCGTATTGCTGAAACTGAATCATAAAAAGACTGTTCGGCAGTTTTATCCGAATCCGGTCAAATTCAACGAAAAGGAACTCCAGATCCTGAAACTGCTCACCGAGGATAAAACAACCGAAGAAATATCCAAAGAAGTCTTTCTAAGCCCCCGCACGGTGGAGACCATCCGCCAGAATATGAAAAATAAAGTGGGCGCCAAAACCATTGCCGGTCTGATTGTGTACGGCATGCGCAATAAACTCGTGGAATAGGACCGTAAAAACCACATTTTTATATTCGGGTAAATATACCTTTACCGGTTTTGATAAATTCCGGAAATTTGTATCGTTAAATCCGTAACCCTGAAAGGTAATATTCCTGAGGGGTATTATTCTAAAACCTAAATTTATTATCGTGGAAAATATTATCAATGTTGCTATTACCGACGACCATGTGCTGTTTCGCCAGGGTGTAAAGACTGCTTTGGGCATGAAAAAAGATATCAAAATCATTTTTGAGGCTGATAACGGCATGCATTTACTCACCACGCTCAAGCATACACAGCCAGATGTCATTTTGCTGGATGTGAGCATGCCGATTATGGACGGGATTGCCACGCTTCCGGAGGTGAAGAAATTGTATCCGCATATTAAAGTGATCATGCTGACCATGCATGATGAGAGTACGATGGTAGCTAAGCTGATGGAATTAGGGGCTAATTCATACTTGACGAAGAACTCTGATAGTGAATTGATTTATGAGGCCATCAAGACCTGTCATGAGCAGGAGTACTTCTTTCATGCGCTGACCAATAAGGCATTGATCGATGAGTTGAAGATGAAACGGCAGGGCGAAGGGGCTTATGCGCAGGATGCCAAACTGAATGATAAGGAAATTACGGTGTTGAAGCTGATGTGCGAGGAGAAGAGTACGAAGGAGATAGCAGATATCGTGGATCTCAGCCCGCGCACCGTAGAAGCCATCCGTGACAAACTGAAATCCAAGATCGGTGCGCGGTCTACTGCCGGCCTGATATTATATGCGGTGAAGCATAATATTATCGAAGGATAAGTAAGAGGTTTTAAGTTGTAGGTTGTTGGTTGTAGGTTGTTGGTTGTAGCTTATTATTAATTGCTAATTATTAATTACTAATTCTTCTTGAATACCCTCTTCTCCCTGTCCAACGGCAAGTGGATTGAAAATAATCAGCCATTAATCTTGCCTGATAACCGTGCATTCCGTTACGGAGAAGGTTTGTTTGAAACTATGCTCATGCAGGGAGCAAAAATTCCCCTTTTTGATCTGCATTGGCAACGGCTAACCAACGATCTGCCCAAATTGTATTTTAATTTACCGGTCCATTTTACAAAGGAGTATCTTTTGGAGCAAATTGAAAGACTTTGCCGAAAAAATAAATTAACAGAAGCAGCGCGCGTCCGGCTTACTATTTTCAAAGGAGAAGGAGGCATATGGGAAGAACCCTCCTCTTCATTCAACTGGCTGCTGCAATGCTGGTCGTTGCCGAAAACTAAACCCGAGTTAAATGTTAATGGGTTAGATATCGGGGTGTTTGAAGCCGGCAGGAAAGCATGTGATCAGTTCTCTAATATTAAAAGTAATAATTACCTGATTTACGCATTAGCTGCGCAATATGCCAAATCGAATCACTGGAACGAAGCTATTGTGCTCAATCAGCATAATCGGATTTGTGATACGACGATTGCAAATATATTTTTTATAAAAAATAATAGCTTTTACACGCCTTCTTTATCGGAAGGTTGTGTCAATGGCGTGATGCGTACTTATCTGATCGATCAATTACGAAAACAAAATCGGGCAATTACAGAGGGCGCTTTTTCTGTTTCCGATCTGTTAGAGGCCGATGAAGTTTTTCTGACAAATGCCGTTCAGGGACTCCGATGGGTGAAATCGTTTGGCATGAGGACCTATACCTGTCAAAGAACTGCTGATGTCTTTCATGCTTTCGTTGATTTGTTGATGCGTTGATTCGTTGTGGAAGGTGAACAAAATCAAGGTATGGAACGTTTACTTTTTATGCCAAAACCCACCATCAATATTTGCTGGTTCAGAAGAGATCTCAGACTGAATGATCAGCATGCATTTTTTGAAGCACTCAAAGGTCCTCATCCTGTATTGCCCCTTTTTATATTTGATCGTTCCATACTCGATAGGTTGGAAAACAAAGCAGATAAACGGGTGCAGTTTATTCATAATGCCATTACTGAAATGGATAATGAACTGCAAAAAAAGGGGAGTGGGTTTCTTGTAGAATACGGATTTCCTCCGGAGGTTTTTGAAAAGCTTGCAAAGGAATATTCCATTGCCGCTGTTTATACCAATCATGATTATGAACCCTATGCACTGGAAAGGGATGCCGCTATAGAAAAATTTTTATCCGGGAAAGGAATTGTCTTTCATCACTATAAAGATCAGGTGATCTTTGAAAAAGATGAAGTGGTGAAAGATGATGGGAAACCTTATACGGTATTTACACCCTACAGCAGAAAATGGAAACTGGCGCTGGAAACAAAAGGTATACCCGTTTATCCCACTGAAAAGTTTTTTTCAAATCTATATCAACACAATCCTTTTAAAATTCCTTCTTTGGCTGCGATGGGATTTGAAGCAACGGAAACAAATTATCCATCCAAAAAATTACAGGAAGATATTGTAAAGAAATATGGAGAGCAGCGAGATTATCCTTCTGTTGCAGGTACGTCCCGGCTGAGTGTACATCTTCGCTTCGGAACTGTAAGTATTCGAGAACTAACTAAAAAAGCCAAAACGCTCAATGAAAAATATCTGAATGAACTTATCTGGCGCGATTTTTATCACATGATCCTTTGGCATTTTCCTCATGTAGGAAAGGGGAAGGCATTTAAAAAAGAATATGATGATATTCAATGGAGACATGATGAGAAAGATTTTGAAAAATGGTGTAAGGGTGAGACGGGTTATCCAATTGTTGACGCCGGTATGCGTGAACTCAATACAACCGGTTTTATGCATAATAGGGTGCGGATGATCGTTGCGTCTTTTCTGACCAAACACCTACTGATCGACTGGCGCTGGGGCGAAGCATATTTTGCAGAGAAGTTGCTGGATTTTGATCTGGCTGCCAATAATGGCGGATGGCAGTGGGCAGCCGGAAGCGGTTGTGATGCAGCGCCTTATTTCCGCATTTTCAATCCGTATTTACAAACGAAAAAATTTGATGAGCATCTGAACTATATACGCAAATGGGTTCCGGAATTTGAAGAGTTCAGTTATCCTAAACCGATCGTTGATCACGAATTTGCGCGCAAACGCTGTCTGGAAGTGTATGCGAAGGGGTTGAAGAAATGAATTTAAAGTCAAAAGTCAAAACCAGAAATCGTTGTAGGTTGTATGTTGTTAGTTGTGGCTGAAGTTTGTGAGGACTATCCCCCTTTGGAGGGGGTGGAGGGGGAGGACATCTCTTTGATTGCTCGTATCCCTTCTTCCCCCATCGATAAACTATAATCATTTACATAAAGATCAATATGCTGTCGCATCACAACCTCGCTCATTTCCTGTGCATGCGCTTTCACAAATTCAGGTAGCGAAGGATCGTGTTGTCTGGCATAGAGAAGACTGTTATAGATAAGTTGATTTATTTTTTCTTTCTGTTCCAGAATTCTTTTATGAATGACAATGCCACCCAGCGGAATGGGTAATCCGGTTTTTTCTTCCCAAAATTTTCCCATATCCATCAGACAAACCAATCCTTTATCCTGATAGGTAAATCTGTTTTCATGAATGATCACACCGGCATCAACCTCTCCCCGCAAAACAGCATCTTCAATTTCATGAAAGATCATGAATTGTTTTAATGGAGCATTTGGAAACGCTTTATTAAATAAAAAATGAGCCGTGGTATTTTCACCGGGAATCGCAACGCGTAAATTCGAAATGTCAGACAGATCAATCGTCTCTGATTTTTCTTTGGTAGTAATAAGCAAAGGACCAACGCCTTTCCCAATAGCACTGCCGCTGTCGAGCAGTTCGTAATGCTCTTTGATCAAAGGATACACCCCAAAACTGATCTTCGTAATGTCTAATTTTTCCTGCAAGGCCCATTCATTGAGCGTTTGTACATCCTCCAGAAATATATCTGGTTCTATATCTCCTCCATTCAACTTTTTATTCACCCACGCATCAAAGATGTAGGTATCGTTGGGACAAGGAGAAAAGCCAAGGGAAAGACGCATCAATATTTGTTTTTTATATCGGTCAACAATGTCAGTAAGGCATGATTGAGGTTAGCGATGGATGATTTCATATCCCACTTTTTCTTATTTCTTTCTGCTATATAATTGCTGATGGCTCTCAACTGAATGAAGGGGATATTTTCCATGCGGGCGACATAATGTAAGGCCGCGCCTTCCATCGACTCGACTACCGGATTAAATACCTCTTTATATAGTTGCACTTTCTTTTTATCGGTTGTGATCTCGTTCACGGATATGCCGCTTACTTTCTTGCCTTTGAATAATTTGAGCAATTCACTTTTATTCGGCAGCCATCCTTTTTTATAGGGAGGCGCTTCTTCGGGTAATAGGTTCAGATCAAATAAAGTTTTCAGACTTTTTAATTCAATGACACTTTGATCAGCGATTGCTTCTTTTTTTACCGCCATTACGGTACCCAGTGAAATATTTGTATCAAAGCAGCCGCCTAATCCTGCCTGTATGATAAAATCGGGTCTTTTGATGTGAAGATATTTTGTGAGGGCGTAGGTGGTTGCCGTCAGACCGATACCACTTATCAACACATCAGTATCTGGAATGTTTTTTATCACGTTCTTATCCTGAAGCCCCTGCATAAACGGAGCAATCTCAATGGGGGTAGCTGCAACGATGAGGGAATGCATAAAAAGTTGAAGGTTGTAAGTTGTGGGTTGAATAAAATATGATGCAAATTAACCCATAACCGACAACCTACAACCTGTAACATTCAACCGACAACTTTCAACTGAATTATCCTATTTTTGCAGACTTATTATTGTTCATCCCGTGCTTCCGCCCAATGCTGTGAAGCGCTTAAAAAAGTAAAGCATGGTTTACTTAACAAGACTGGAGCATTTCAATGCTGCACATAAATTAGCCAATCCCAACTGGTCTAAAGAAAAAAATGAAGCCGTTTTTGGTAAATGCGCCAATGAAAACTGGCATGGTCATAATTATGAACTTTATGTAACCATCAAAGGCAATCCTGACCCAGATACCGGATTTTTATTTGATGTAAAGCAATTAAGTGAGTTGATCCGTATTCATGTAATTGAGCATCTGGACCATAAAAATCTGAATATTGATGTGCCTTTTTTAGCAGGCAAGATGTGCTCCACTGAAAATCTGGCCATTGCTATCTGGGATCAGTTATCTCCCCAACTTCCTGAAAAAGTACAGTTGCATTGCATCAAACTTTACGAAACGCCCCGCATCTATGTGGAATATTTTGGCGCGTAATCAACCTTTTTCGTTTTCTTTTGTTTAACTATTTAAAGGGATTTGCATAAAATCATGAATACTCATAAAGTAGCGGTTTACCGCCAGGAACATTTTAATGCGGCACATCGTCTGCATCAGCCGGAGTGGTCAGATGAAAAGAATGCGGCTGTATTCGGGAAATGCAATAATCCTTCTTATCATGGGCACAATTATGAGCTGATCGTAAAAGTGACTGGATTTCCTGATCTGAAAACAGGTTATGTAATGGATCTGAAAGTTTTGAGTGATCTGATCAAAGAACAGGTGCTGGATCGTTTTGATCATAAGAATCTGAATCTGGATACAGAAGAATTTCAAGATATGAATCCTACTGCTGAAAATATTGCGATTGTTATTTATGATTTGTTAAGGCCGCATATTTCAGAGAATAAAGAGATACAAATCCGATTGTATGAAACGCCGAGAAACTTTGTCGAATATCCGGCATAGTTAAAAATTAAGATATGGCATATAAAAAAATAGAACAGTATGACAGTTCGGTTACCAATGGATTAGCCGAGCATTACAAAGATGTACTCCGCCTGCTGGATGAAGATGCAGAGCGCGAAGGTTTGTTAAAGACACCTGAGCGAGTTGCGAAAGCCATGCAATATCTCACGCAGGGATATCAGATGGATGCCAAAGCGATTCTGGACAGTGCGAAATTTCATGAAGATGTGAGTGAAATGATCATTGTAAAAGATATTGAATTGTACAGCATGTGTGAGCATCATATGTTGCCCTTTTTTGGGAAGGCACATATTGCCTATATCCCGAATGGCGTGATCACCGGTTTAAGTAAGATCGCCAGGGTAGTGGATGTGTATTCAAGAAGATTACAGGTTCAGGAAAGATTAACTACACAAATACTTGAAGCCATCCGTGATGCCTTGAATCCCGTTGGGGTGGCGGTTGTGATTGAAGCGCAGCATTTATGTATGATGATGCGCGGAGTACAAAAACAAAATTCACTCACCACCACTTCTGCTTTTCATGGTCAGTTTGAAAATCAGGCTACACGGAGTGAGTTTATGAAGCTGATATCGAAAAGACTGAGTTGAGGTTGTTGATCGTTGTTCGTCTTTCGTTTTTCGAGAAACGATCAACGATGGACGAAAAATGAATACGACATCCTGACACCGCACGAAGGGCTAGACATCACGACAACTCCTTTCTCACATCTCATCTCTCCTATCTTCTATATTCTTATTTTTGCTTATAATTATAATTTATGAGCCATGCATTTATTTTCCCGGGTCAGGGATCGCAATTTAGCGGAATGGGTAAGTCGTTATATGATACCCATGAAAAAGCAAAGCAGATGATGGAAGCTGCGAATGATATCCTGGGATTTCGCATTACTGATATCATGTTTTCCGGCAGTGAGGAAGCATTAAAACAAACCAATGTTACCCAGCCTGCTATTTTTATTCATTCTGTAGTTGCATTTGAATGTCTGGCTGAGCAAAAGCCTGATATGGTGGCCGGTCATTCATTAGGTGAGTTTAGTGCGCTCGTAGCCAATAAAGTATTGTCTTATGAAGATGCATTAAGATTAGTCAGCGTACGTGCCGAAGCCATGCAGAAAGCCTGTTTGAGTCAGCCTTCCACGATGGCGGCCGTATTGGCGTTGGCAGATGATAAAGTAGAAGAAATATGTAAACAAATTCAAGGGAGTTCCGGAGAAGTAGTGGTGCCTGCGAATTATAACTGTCCGGGACAACTGGTGATCAGTGGTTCTGTAAAAGGAATCGAGTTGGCCTGTGCAGCGATGAAAGAAGCCGGTGCCAAGCGGGCATTGGTATTATCGGTGGGTGGAGCATTTCATAGTCCGTTGATGGAGTCTGCCAGGGAAGAGTTGAAAGCAAAAATAGAATCAACTTTATTCAATGATCCGTCTTGTCCGATTTATCAGAATGTTGTGGCAAAAGCGGTCAGCGATAAAGAAGACATCAAGCAAAATCTCATTGCGCAATTAACGGGTGCGGTTAAGTGGACGCAGAGTGTTCAGGCGATGGTAGGTGATGGGGCGACGCAGTTTACGGAATGTGGCCCTGGGAAAGTGTTACAGGGTTTAGTTCAAAAGGTACATAAGGAAGTACTTACTGAAGGTATTGGATAAGTACCTTTTATATTTTTATTTGTTAATAAAATATTTTAAAAAATAGTAAAGCCCCCAATTGGGGGCTTTAACTTTGGATGGGCATTTAATTATTTCGTTAAAATTCCACCTATTTTGTGAATGACACCATTTGCCTGTAAATAATCTACTTCATCAACAACAACTGCTGCTGATGTAATAAAATAAGCTACTAGACCGGTTGGAGAAGGCACGCCTGCAGGAGCCAGCGCAAGTCGAAGTAATCCACCACCATAGGCAGGTGTTCCTGCTGTGTTATTTAATGCGAGATTAATGAAAAACTTTCTGTTTATCAACATGTGATCTCTTAATAAATTAAGCGCCTGAGTGCTGCTTAAGTTATTAATCGCACCGATACCGCTGGCGCTTAAGAATGTAGCAAAAGCTTCATTGCTTGGGACCATTAATGTAAGTACAGTTGTTTTTAACGTATTGATGATATTGGCATCTGCCAGCGCAGCTCTCGCTATTAATTTAGCAATGGAATCATAGCCTGTTCCACCAGTAATTTCATCATAAATGTTATCTCCCGGAGGGAACAGGAAATCGCGCAATTCATGCGTAATACCATTGCTGGCTGAAATATTTCTTTTAGTGGCTGTTGCATTCACCGTAACCCCATTCACATAAACATTAGTTGGTGTTTTTGTGATAAAAACGGAATCGGCGGGTATGTTGGTCGTAAAATATTTCACATTTTCACCAATGGGAAAATCGTCTGTAGTGAATCTTCCGGCCAATGTGTGATATGAGATGACAAAATTATTTGTTCCCGGCGTTAATCCGGCTGTGTTAATACCATAATTTGTAAGAATACGATTAGGAACTGCTAAGGTTGTATAGTTGCCTGATAATGCGTAAGGAAATGGATTTAAACCACCGACATCTACACCGGTTTTAAATTGCGAAAAAGAGTCAATACCACTCACAAGATTGTATAAGTTGTTTGATACCGGAACTGCATGCGTGATACTGTCAATGAGATTAATAGGGAGACTTTCCGCAGACGCATCTTTAAACCGAATAGTTTTTGTTCCGGAAACATTGGTTATACTGTCAATATCAGCGATAGGAATACCTATCAGTGTTCTGTCTTTTAAATGGATGCGCTGATGAATCTGGGCTTGCACACCGGCCGAAATGATCAGGAAAAATATGAAGAGTTTCAGTTTCATTGTATTGTTTTTATTAATTACTAATTACTAATTATTAATTGTTATCTAGTTATTCCATTACGATCATTTTGCTTACTGATCCGATGGATGTTTGAATGCGACAGATATATGTTCCGGGTTTAACAATGCTTCCGTTGGCATCGCTTGTTTGCCAGATCACATTATGTGTTCCTGTTAATTTTCTTTCTGTCGGCCATTTTTTGATCGTTTTACCGGTAATGTCCAGAATTTCAATGGTCACATTTTCCGGCGTGGAGAGTTCATAGCTGATGTGAACAGATTCTCTGAATGGATTTGGGTAGATGCGAACTTCTGCTGTATTGATAACATCCAGTTCGTTCACGGGTAAGGTCAGATCATAACGATAACTTACCACATTGCTTAAGTTGTAAGTAACAGTCGTTCCTGTTGTTGGCTTAACAACGATGGTGTTTGAGCCATACGTGAAATTTTGAAGGTCGCTGATTTTGTAGCCGGCTGTTGTACCGTTGGTGAATTTAAACACAACACCTTGCGCTTTGGCAGCGGTCATAAGGAAGAAGAATCCCGCCAGCAGAAAGAGAGGTTTTCTTGTTAACATTTTTCTGTTTTTTTGAAAGTGTAAAAATGAATGCATCTTGCTTTTGAAATTTAATAGTAAAAGGATCAGGTTATAACTATATATGACCATGCAAGTAAAGATTTTTCCCTGAAACTAACAAACATTTTCTTAGGCACAATTCATGGTGTGTATTCCTTCTCCAACTGAAGCACCATTTCTACCAGGTACTTGGTGATTTTAGTACTTTGCGCGGCATATTGTTTTGCCTCACTGCGAAAAAAACCTCCGGTTGAAATAGTCACCTGCTGATGGGCAGATATATCGGTAATGTCTGAGCTGATCACCGGCATAATCCGGCATTTGGCGGAGGGTAAATAGATCCATCCGAAAGGCACGAGGAAACCTGTTGCGATCAGTGTGGTTGCCGTACCGATGCCTGCTGCACTTATGCCCGCTGCTATCCAGCTTTTCTTTTTTGAAACAAATCCAGTTCGGATAAAATGGATTTTGATATGGGGTGTTTCTTTGCTATTTGTCAAAGAGAGTTTGAACGGATGTGTTTCGCTGTTATATGCGTTGATAAAGCGGTTGACTTTATACGTAATGCTGTCCTGAAAGGAAGTCTGATCAATGGTGCGCATGTCGAGACTGATATACAGGGTGCTGAATTTGGCTGACGGTTTCAGAATTTGTCGGGGTGCCTGGCATGCAAATAAAAAAGCAATCAGCATCATGGCTGATGCCATGTTAGAAAATTTCATCAATGAAAAAGTTTTAATCATTCCCGTTTTGCCAAAAATAAGCGAAACCCTGATTTATGATCGCTCATTTTATTATTTTCGTTTAAAATAAAGCTTTGCCATACGAACCAATCTCCGTTTTTGATATGTTTAAGATCGGAGTCGGTCCTTCCAGCAGTCATACCTTGGGTCCCTGGAAAGCCGCCCTCCGTTTTATTCACCATATTCAATCAAAGCATTCCCTGAATCAGGTGCAGGCTATTCGGGTATTACTATATGGCTCTTTGGCCAAAACGGGTCGCGGGCATGGTACTGATGTGGCATTACAAATGGGTTTGCTGGGACTGGATCCCGCAACGTTTGATGTCACAACATTATCCGCGCGCCTCCACGATATCGCTCAAATGAACCGGCTCCTTCTTGGAGGCGCGCATGAAATTCCTTTCAACCCTCATGAAGATATCGAATTCCTGATCACCGAAACGCTGCCTTTTCATCCTAACGGACTCAGTTTTCTGGCGGAAATGAAAGATGGAAATTCCATCGCATCAACTTATTATTCCATCGGAGGAGGGTTCATCGTGCAGGAACATGAAGAAGTATTGCGCAAGCAACCGGTCCAGCTTCCTTTTCCGGTAGAAACGGCCAACGAATTACTCCACTGGTGTATGAAAACCGGCATGTCGGTCAGCGAAATTGTTTTTGAAAATGAACTGGCATGGAATACCGAGTCGGATATTAAAAAAGGATTGAATGCGATCTGTCAGGTCATGATAGAATGTATCTGTAAAGGTTGTCATACGGATGGTATTCTGCCGGGTGGTTTGCAGGTAACGCGTCGCGCCGCAGCCCTGAATCAGAAATTAATCAAAGAGAAAAACTATGAGGGAACTGATGAGTGGATAAACGTCATCAGGTCGGGCGATCGCGATTTTCAGTCGATCATCGACTGGGTGAGCTGTTTTGCGCTTGCCGTCAATGAGGAAAATGCCTCCTTCGGCAGAGTTGTCACGGCACCCACCAACGGAGCGGCAGGGGTCATCCCGGCGGTTCTCATGTATATGATCATATTCTGCGACAAATCCTCCGAGAAGGATATTCATCATTTTTTAATGACGGCCTCTGAAGTAGGTAGTATTTTCAAAAAAGGCGCCACTATTTCCGCCGCCATGGGAGGGTGCCAGGCCGAAATTGGTGTTTCCTCGGCCATGGCGGCGGCGGCCCTCACCGAAGCCCTGGGCGGCACCCAAAAACAGGTCCTCATGGCAGCCGAAATAGCCATGGAACACCACCTGGGTCTTACCTGCGACCCCATCGCCGGTCTGGTACAGATCCCCTGTATCGAACGAAATACCATGGGCGCCATCAAAGCTATCACGGCTTCCCGACTCGCCCTGATGAGCACCCCCGATTTCGCTAAAGTATCCCTTGATAATGTGGTGACTACGATGTGGAATACAGCGCTCGATATGAGTCATAAATACAAGGAAACAGCGGAAGGAGGACTGGCCGTGCATATCCCCTTATCCCTGAGTGAGTGTTAAATCTATCATAAGGCGGAAAAATCGATTTGAACAATCGGCACTTATTTATGTTCTTTGCAAACCGAAAACAAGTATCTTGTTGATCGTAAAACAATCTTTTACAAACCTAAACAGGCATGGCACAGGAAACCAATAACGACTCCCCGCTGAAAACACCCATCAAAAGGTTGCTTCAGGTGTTGAAATTGGAGAAAAAAGAGGTGAGCTCCATCTATCTCTTCGCCATTCTTTCCGGTCTTCTCCAGCTCTCTATTCCACTCGGAATTCAAGCCATCCTGAATTTTGTTCTCGCAGGAGCTATCTCAACCTCCATGGTTATTCTGATTACGATGGTGGTAACAGCCGTTTTTTTATCCGGTGTGCTTCAAATCGGACAGATGAGGGTCATTGAAAAAATTCAGCAACGCATCTTCGCACGTTACTCATTTGAATTTGCCTGGCGTGTGCCCCGTCTCGATTTACAGAAAACGGACAAATATTATATGCCCGAAATGATGAATCGTTTTTTTGATACCATTTCGCTACAAAAAGGGCTTAGTAAACTTTTGCTGGATATTCCTGCCGCAACAATTCAGGTCCTCTTCGGGCTGCTTTTGCTTTCGATGTATTCCAATATCTTCATCATATTCAGTCTTTTTACTATACTGATCGTATATCTCATTCTGCGTGGCACCAGTGCCAAAGGATTGCGTACAAGTCTGGAAGAAAGTGAAAATAAATATGCGGTTGTCGCTTGGCTCGAGGAAATTGCCCGCGTGTTGAAATCCTTCCGTTTCTCCCGTCAATCTAATCTGCCGCTGGATCGTACGGATGAATATGTTACCAGATACCTCGATGCACGTACCAGCCATTTCAAAGTTTTATTAATACAGTACTGGGCATTGATTGTCTTTAAAGTAATCATTACAACAGGTATGCTGGTGGTGGGAGGCGTCTTGCTTGTACAGAACCAGATTAATATCGGTCAATTCGTTGCGTCGGAGATACTGATTCTGACTGTTCTTGCATCCGTTGAAAAACTGATCCAAAGTCTGGATAAAGTATATGATGTTTTAACGAGCCTTGAAAAATTAGGTAAAATACTGGATAATCCGCTCGAAAATAACGGAACATTAATGCTGGAAGAAACAACTCAGCCTATATCGGTCGACATCCAGCATCTCCATTTCGGATATAACGATGCCCGTCTGATGCTGAAAGATGTATCAATCTCCGTTCAGTCGGGTGAAAAACTTTGCCTGATGGGTACGGATGGTTCTGGCAGATCCACTTTACTCCGCTTGCTCACCGGTTCGTATAGTAAATTTGAAGGGAATATCTTAATCAACGGAGTGCCAATTGGAAATTACAATAATGATTCTCTTCGTTCGGCTACCGGTATTCTGTTTCATCAGCAAGATATTTTTCAAGGAACGCTGTATGAAAATATTTCTCTGGGTGATACAACTATCAAAGCGGCTGATATACTGGCATTAGCACAAAAAATCGGACTGGAGTCTTTTATCACTTCTCTCAAAGAAGGGTTTGATACAAAAATTGATCCTGCCGGCAAGAGGCTGAGCGGAAGCGTTATTCGGAAAATATTATTGCTGAGGGCACTCATCTCAAAACCTCGTCTGCTATTACTGGAAGAACCATGGCAAGGGTTTGATGAAAGATCACAGCTTCAAATCAAAAATTATCTATTGAATGATTTATCTATGGCAACCGTTATTGTTGCCACCAATGATGTGGAATTTGCGCGTCGCTGCAGACAGGTTATCATCATGAAAGATGGGCAAGTGGAAAAAAACGGCTCTTCCGATCAAGTTATTTAAAAGATTACCATGGCAACTGATTTGTTAATGGACGATATTGAAAATAAAGTAGGGAAAAGGCTCCGCTCATTCGAGCATATCTATCGGAATTATCGCCATAGCCGGATCCGACTTTTTTTCTGGTTTATTGCTGGTTGTGTACTGCTATTCATGTTTCTGCCCTGGACGCAAAACATCAAAAGCGAAGGCTCAGTAACAACGATGCGACAGGAGCAACGACCTCAGCAGATCAATACGATCCTGCCGGGTCGAATTGTGAAATGGTGGGTGAAAGAAGGCGATTATGTAAAACAGGGAGATACGATTCTCCAGCTGGCAGAGATAAAAGATGATTACCTCGATCCAAACCTGATGACGCGAACAAAGGAACAGATCGAAGCAGAAAAATCCTCGATTGATTTTTATCAAAATAAAGTAACGACGGCTGAACAACAGGTGAAAGCTTTGCAGGCTGAACAATCTCTCAAGCTTCAGGCGATCGACAATAAGATCATTCAAACCAGGCGAAAAGTACAAAGTGACAGCATGAAACTCACGGCGGCTCAGAATGAAATGAAAGTAGCCGACCGTCAGCTCGAAGGGGCCACCAAAATGTATGAACAAGGGGTTATTCCATTAACCGAATTCGAACGCAGAAAAGTAATCCATCAGAATGCCAATGCCAAACTGGTGGGGTCACAAAATGATTATAATAACAGCAAACAGGATCTGCTGATCATTCAGCTGGAAAGAAATGCAGCTATTCAGGATTATGCTGAAAAAATTGCGAAAGTGCAAGGCGATCGTTTTCAGTCGCAGTCCCAGATTGCAGGCGGACAGTCGAAGGTGGCGAAACTGCAGAATCAGTTCGACAACTATCGGATCAGAAGCGGTCAGTATTATATTCTGGCTCCGCAGGACGGACAAATCATCAAAGCGAAAAGAGCCGGTATTAACGAAATTGTGAAGGAAGGAGAAATGATTACGGAAGTGGTACCTAAAACATATCAGGCCGCTGCAGAAATTTGGGTAAAACCCATGGATCTGCAATTGTTACGCGTCGGCCAGCCCGTCCGATTTATGTTTGATGGTTTTCCCGCCATTGTATTTTCGGGATGGCCCCAGGCTTCTTATGGTACATTCGGAGGTAAAGTATTTGCCATTGAAAGCAATGTAAGTAAGAACGGGATGTTCAGGGTGCTGGTTGAAGAAGATGCCAAAGACAAACCCTGGCCAAAGAATTTAAAAATGGGTACCGGTCTCTATAGTTTTGCTCTCTTGAAAGATGTTCCGATTTGGTATGAACTCTGGCGTCAGATCAACGGATTCCCGCCGGATTTTTATCAGCAAAACAATGCGGAGGGAGGGAAAGAAAAAGAAGAAAAGGAGAAGCATAAGTTTTAATGAATGAAATCATTCCGTTTTACATATCGTTTCTCGTCGCTCCTGATAAGTTTATGCTGGATATTGAACGGCTATGCGCAGGATACCATGAGTATTCTGACCGAAGCGCAATTCCTGGATCTGGTTCGAACAAATCATCCGATGGCTAAACAGGCATCGTTGTTAGTCGATGAAGCAAAAGCCAGACTGCTTTCTGTGAGAGGAAATTTTGATCCGGTCATTTCGGTTGATAATGACCGTAAGGTCTTCAATCAGAAAGATTATTTTAACTATTTTAATGCCGAACTGGTAGTTCCTACCTGGATGGGCGTAGAGTTGTATGGCGGTCTGGAAGATAATACCGGTGATTTTATCAATACTGAAAGGACAACCAATCAAAGCAGTTATGCAGGTGTCAGCGTACCCTTGCTGAAAGACCTGTTGCTGGATCAGCGAAGAGCGGTATTACAACAAGCGAAATTATTCAGTCTGCAAAGTCTGGCTGAACGTCGTCTTCAAATCAATGATCTGCTGCTGGAAGCATCCCTGAACTATATGGAGTGGGCCAGGGATCATTACCTGCTGCAGGTACTTGATACAACGATTCGCTTAAATGAAGAGAGATATCAGTTGGTGCTGAATGCATACCGGCAGGGTGATCGTGCCGCCATGGATACATCCGAAGCGCTGGCACAGTTGCAGAGTTTTGAACAAATGCGTGAAGAAGCCCGACTCAATTATCAGAAGTCATCGTTATCTCTGTCTAATTATTTATGGTCGGCGAATAACCAGCCGCTTTATCTGAAGCTGTCAACCATCCCGGATATTGCCTGGGTTAATCTGGCATCCACTTCCCCTAATTTATTTTCACTTGATCAGTGGGTAAATACCACGCTCGGTCAACATCCTAAACTGGCCGTGATTGATTATAAGATCCAATCGCTGAAAGTAGAGCGTGAATTGAAATTTCAATCCTTGCTTCCCAAAGCAGATCTCAAATATAATTTTCTGCATAGAGGATATGAGTTTTGGGGCGGACTAGGTGGCGCCTTCATGGAAAATAATTATAAGTTCGGCTTCAATATTTCGGTACCCATTCCTAACCGAGGAGGCTTTGGGGCATATAGAGCTGCCCGTATAAAGATCAAATCAGCTGAGCTGGATAGAGACAATATCAGATGGCAGTTGGAAAACAAAGTGAGATATCATTACAATGAAGTATTCAATCTGTCCCGACAAGTCGATATTTTTTCAAAAGCCTATGGTAACTACATCGCGCTACTGAATGCAGAAAAGCTAAAATTTAGTCTGGGAGAAACAACGCTCTTTATCTTAAATGCCCGCGAGAATAAAGCGCTGGAAACGCTGCAGAAATTAATCAGCATTAAAGCAAAATATCTTCAGTCCTTTGCCAGGTTGAGCTGGGCAGGAGGACAGCTGAATTAATGAATGATTTATTATCTCACGCAAGGGTGCCAAAAGGCAAAGGTTCCAAGTGATTCATTTAAAGTCGAAATGTGTGGCGCTGGCAAGGCAGAACGCGCGGGCAGGTTCGTTTTTCGTCTTTCGCTGCTCGTTTTTCGTGCTTTTCGATAGACGATCAACGACCAACGATAAACGAATACAGTTTGCCTAGATTTTTCTTTGGTTACTTTCTTTGTAGCAATGACAAAGAAAGTAACAACATAAATTCATTGGATTGAAGCCAATTATATTAGAAAAACAACTTAAGTGTCCGGTAAAATTATTTTTAATATCACAATGCGTTAATTACTAATTAAAATCACCTCGGTAGCCTGATCGAAAATCCAAGCGCGCCATAATACTCCGGAGCATTTTCAGTAATTCGAAAGCCACCCGAAATATCCAGCTGAATATTATTTTTTACAAGATAAAATATGCCGCCGTCTGCCCGATGATCAGCTCGTTGTTGTTGCGGGGCAAAACCATAGATCTCTATGTAGGCGCCTATTTGATCGGTAAATGAATAGGCCGGTGCAAGTGTGTAAATGAAAACAGGTTCCGGATTTTCACCATCCCATTCAGCTCCCAGATTATAACTTAAGGTGAGTCTTTCAGATAAAGTATGCAACATCGTAAATCTGAAATTGGGGGCAAAATAAGTAGTGCTGAACTTTTGCGATGAGGCATGGGGGATAGATATATGGCTGATAAATGACGTCAGTGGCAGAATGCCTTTTTCTTCCATCAGTCTCACTTTAAATCCAATCTCCGTCGGCAATAATCCGGTGGATGACTTTCCTTCTGTTCGGTTATTATTGATTTCTGTAATCAGTCTTAATTCGAATTGTTTATTGATGCCGTATTTCCATAAGGCAGTCGGCAATATCCATTTTTTTTCTTTGCTGTGAACAGACTCATAATTAAATCCGGCTTCCAGCTGGAAATGTCCTGCCGGTACGATATAGGGACATTCCGTCTGATCGGGTCGGTCTGTTTCTATAGAGGGTAATTCCTGAGCATTAACGGAAAAGGAAAGACAGATGAATATATATCCTGTTAATAGAAAGGATAAAGTGTGTTGGTAACTGATCATGAAAAAAAATATATGTCAAATTATCTGCTTCGGCGAATGCACCCAATAACATAGATCATACTTTTTACTGATGTTTGCCTTTGTGTAACATGAGATATAATTTCGTGAAACATAGATAAATTTTCTTATTTCGTTTTTTTCTATTGTGTATATTTAAAGGGTAAAATACAATTATGCCTAAACTGAATCTAGCTCGTAATACCCTCGCAATAATTTTAGGCGGCGGTGCCGGCACCCGACTCTATCCGCTAACAGCCAGCAGAAGTAAACCAGCTGTACCTATTGCCGGGAAATACAGGTTAGTGGATATTCCCATTTCCAATTGTATGAATTCAGGGGTTAACCGGATGTTTGTGCTGACACAGTTTAATTCAGCTTCTCTCAATAAGCATATAAAAAACACGTATCATTTCAGTATGTTCAGCAGTGCGTTTGTGGATATACTGGCTGCGGAACAAACACCGGACAACAGCGGATGGTATCAGGGCACGGCCGATGCAGTGCGTCAGTGTTTACGACATATGTCACAGCATGAGGCCGAGTATATTTTAATTCTCTCCGGTGATCAGCTTTATCAGATGGATTTTCAGAAAATGCTGGAGAATCATGTGGAGCAGGGAGCTGATATTTCCATTGCTACGATTCCTGTGGCAGAAAGAGAAGCTCCGGAATTTGGCATCCTGAAATCGGATGAAAAAGGATGGATTACTTCGTTTATTGAAAAGCCTTCCAAAGATATTTTGCATGAATGGGTCAGTGATACCGGTGCAGAGATGCATAGTAAAGGACGACTCTATCTCGCATCCATGGGTATTTATATCTTCAATCGGCAGCTACTATCTGATTTACTTCTGGAAGATTATCTTACGGCAACAGATTTTGGTAAGGAGATCATTCCGTCATCTATCAGTAATCATAAGGTGGCCAGTTATCAGTACGAAGGCTATTGGACGGATATTGGAAATATCTATTCCTTCTTTGAAGCGAATCTCGCATTGACACAAGAGTTACCTGATTTTAATTTGTTTGACAATGATAATCCGGTATATACGCGTGCGCGTATGCTGCCTCCCGCAAAGATCAGTGGTACGACGCTAGAAAAAACCATTATTGCGGAGGGCTCCATTATTCTGGCTAGCCGGGTCGAGAATAGTGTGATCGGTATACGTACCAGAATTGGTCATGGCACAACGATTGTGAGCTGTTACATCATGGGCGGTGATTTTTATGAAACGCTCGATGAAATGCTCAAAGCATCCGAAAAAGGGATTCCTAAGATCGGCATCGGAGATCGTTGTTATATTAAAAACACCATCATTGATAAAAATTGCCGTATTGGTAATGATGTTCGCATCAATGGGGGAGCGCATCTGCCTAATGCCAACCATGAACTATATACTGTAAAGGATGGTATCGTGGTGGTTAAGAAGGGTGCTATTCTGCCGGACGGATTTGTGATTTGATTTTATTATTTTTTATTATCTCTACTTTCTTATTTATCACTAACTTAGGCGATATTTTTTCATAAACAGCAACAATATGTCGACGACTAAAAATGCGGGTAAACCCCGTTTATCCATTGCTCAGATTATTAACATGAGTGTTGGATTCTTTGGAATACAGTTTGCCTTTGGATTACAGAATGCCAATGTGAGCAGGATCTTTCAAACGCTGGGCGCTAAGATCGAAGAGATTCCAATTTTGTGGATTGCAGCGCCACTGACCGGTTTGATCGTGCAGCCGATCATTGGTCACATGAGTGATAAAACCTGGATTGGCAAACTGGGCAGAAGAAGACCATATTTTCTCGCAGGAGCCTTATTTGCTTCATTAGCCTTATTGATTTTCCCCGGAGTGGAAGCTCTCTGGATGGCGGCTGTCATGTTGTGGTTACTGGATGCGTCTATCAATATTTCCATGGAACCCTTTCGTGCCTTCGTAGGAGATCTGCTTCCGGATAAGCAACGGACAACCGGTTTTGCCATGCAGAGTTTTTTCATTGGAGTAGGGGCTGTTATTTCATCTCTCCTGCCATATATTCTTACTTCATTTGGCATCGCCAATGAAGCAGATCCCGGCATCATTCCTGATTCGGTTCGTTATTCGTTCGATATCGGTGCCGTGGTATACATGCTGGCGATCACGTACACGGTGGTGACAACGAAGGAATACTCTCCGGAACAACTCAAAAATTTTGGAGAGGAATCAGCTGCCACACATCAAATTGAAATTAAAACATCTGCTAAAAACTTTTTAAACAAAGGACTGATCTGGTTGATTACTGGCGTCGCGCTGAGTGCGTTGTTGTATTATTACAATCTCAACAGAGAAGATAAACTGGAAAAAGAATTGTATGTGCTTACCGGTGGCATTGCGGTATTCGGACTTTTTCAATTGCTTGCTTTTGTATTTCAAAAAAGCCAGTCTCCGAATGGTTTTGTTGAGGTGATGGATGATTTGAATTTTTTACCGGCAACAATGAAAAAATTAGCAGTCGTACAATTCTTTTCATGGTTTGCATTGTTCGCGATGTGGATCTATACCACGCCTGCACTGGCACAACATATTGCCGGCACAACAGATCCAGGTTCAGATGGATATAATGCAATAGGAAATTGGGTGGGTGTTTTGTTTGCATTCTACAATGGATTCTCTGCTTTGTTTGCTTTTCTCCTGCCTGTACTGGCTAAATCATTTTCCCGTCCGGGTGCTCACATGATATCTCTTGTTGCAGGTGGGTTAGGTCTGATTTCTTTTTATTTATTTAAGAATGAAGATCTGTTTATTATCAGTATGGCCGGTGTTGGTCTTGCCTGGTGTAGTATTCTGGCGATGCCGTATTCGATTCTCACACAATCGTTGCCTTCTCATAAGATGGGTGTTTATATGGGGATCTTTAATTTCTTTATTGTGATTCCTCAGATCCTTGCGGCTACTTTACTCGGTATGTTTACCAAGCATATTTTTGGAGGAGAAGCCATCTATACCATTGTATTGGGAGGTGTGTCGATGATTGTAGCTGCCGTACTCACATTGAGAATAAAAGACAAATCTTAGATCATTTTATTTCATATTTAAATACTATTTATGAAGGCGTTGTTATTTTATTGTGTGACGTTCTTTTTTGCTTCCGTTACATTCTCGGCCGATCAGCCGCAATTCTATCCATCTAACTGGTGGGTAGGTATGAAGAATAAAAATCTTCAGCTCATGATCCATGGTAAAGAAGTAGCCAATTATTCTTCCGTCAAATGTATTCAGCCGGGCGTATCCTTAAAGCAGATACACCGGTTTAAGAATAAGAATTACCTGGTCCTTGATCTCGTGATTGAGTCGTCTGCCAAACCAGGTATGATGTCGGTGCAGCTTACGGGTGGAACACAACCTAATTATACTACGAGCTATGAACTAAAAGCACGCCGCAAGGGTAACGGAACACTTTACGCCAATGGTGCCACTTCCTCTGATCTGATCTATCTGATTATGCCGGATCGTTTCAGCAACGGCGATCCCTCCAATGATCGTGTGCCGGGCATGAAAGATCAGTCTTTAAGAAGAGATACCGTATTCAATCGTCATGGCGGTGATTTGCAGGGTATTGAAAACAAACTGGGTTATTTGCAAGACTTAGGGGTAACGGCTTTATGGCTGAATCCTGTCTGGGAAAATGATATGCCGGAGCGTACTGAACACGGCTATGCCTTTACAAATCACTACAAAGTAGATCCGCGTTTGGGAAGCAACAATGCTTATGTACAACTCACCGATGCCTGTCATGCCAAAGGCATGAAGATGATTCAGGATGCGGTGTATAATCATATTGGAATTGAACATTTTCTATACAGAGATATGCCAGACAGTTCATGGTTTCATCGCTGGCCTAAATTCACCAATACCAGTTATAAGGATCAGGTGCTGTTCGATCCGTATGCTACAGCCTCCGATAAAAAAGTCATGAGTGATGGATGGTTTGTTCCCACCATGCCCGACTGGGATCAGAGTAATCCTTTTGCATGCAATTTTCTGATACAGCATGCTATCTGGAGCGTGGAGGAATTTGGTATCGACGGATTTCGTATTGATACCTACGCGTATAATGATCTGGCTTTTATGAATCGCTGTAATAAAGCGTTATATGATGAATATCCTAAGCTCAGCATTTTTGGTGAAACCTGGGTGCATGGGGTGATTAATCAGGCGTTTTTCTGTGAGAATAACTTACAGATTCCTTATAAAAGTAATCTGCAGGCCACTACCGATTTCCAGACATTATTCTATGGTATTCAGCCGGCCTGTAATGAGAAGTTCGGATGGACTGAAGGCGTTAATAAATTATATACTACACTCGCACAGGATGTGATCTATAAAGATCCGACTCGTCAGGTCATCTTCCTCGATAATCATGATATTGCTCGTTTCTACTCTGTCGTAGGAGAGGATACGGCTAAATATAAAATGGCCTTTGCATGGTTGCTGACTGCAAGAGGAATCCCTCAGATGTATTATGGAAGTGAGATATTGATGACGGGTTTTACATCGCCGAATGACGGCTATGTGCGCTGGGGTTTCCCGGGTGGATGGGATGGCGATGCGAAAAATAAATTCTATCAGGACGGAAGAAATCCGAAGGAAAATAATGTCTTCAACTATATACGCACGATTGCTCAGTATCGGAAAAAATCTCCTGCACTCACGAAAGGAAAATTCATGCAATATCTGCCGGTAGATGGTGTGTATGTTTACTTACGTTATACCGATCAGCAAAAAGTCATGTGCATCATGAATACAAATGCCGAAAAATCGACCATCAATCTGAATCGTTATAGTGAGGGGTTGGGTAAATCCGTCAAAGGGAAAAATATCGTAACAGGTGAAACAATTAGTCTGACCTCCGGTCTGGATATCGCTCCTTATACCAATCTTGTTCTTGAATTAATGCCTTAAAATATATCTATGCAGCGTTATGAAGATTTTCATTTTATTGATACTGCTGCTCCGGTATGGAATTACTCCCGTTTTCAGGGAGATGATATAAATAACTTTCAACAGGGAACGAACTACCGCTGCTATGAATTATTCGGTGCGCATGCAATGGAGGTGTTAGGACGGAAAGGATATTACTTTGCCGTATGGGCACCCAATGCCAGCTATGTGTCTGTATTCGGAGGTTTCAACGACTGGAATAAAAACACCCATCCGCTTTATGTTCGATTGGATCAATCGGGTATTTGGGAAGGATTTATACCGGATGTACATCCACATACATCCTATAAATTTCACCTTCATGGTTATGGCGGGATCAAACTGGATAAAGGGGATCCCTATGCACAATTCTGGGAGCTTCGTCCGAATACTGCATCTGTTACCTGGCAGTCACACCATCACTGGCATGATGCGAAATGGATGCGTCAGCGTAAACATCATAACAGTCTGAAAGCGCCCTGGACTGTGTATGAAGTGCATCTGGCAAGCTGGATGAGACCGGATCCTTCTAATGAAGAAGTATATCACAGTTATGATTTTTTCAGAGAGCGTTTGGTTGCTTATGTGAAGGAGATGGGTTTTACGCATGTGGAGCTTATGCCTGTCATGGAATATCCTTTTGACGGAAGCTGGGGTTATCAGGGCACCGGTTATTTTGCACCGACTTCTCGCTTTGGGAATCCGGATCAGTTCCGGGCATTGGTTGATGCTTTTCATCAGGAAGGTATTGGGGTTATATTAGACTGGGTACCTTCCCATTTTCCCTATGATGCACATGGGTTGTTCATGTTTGACGGAACACATACATATGAGTATGCAGATATGCGCAAGGGGTATCATCCTGACTGGAACAGTTATATTTTCAATTATAAAAGGGGAGAGGTACGTTCTTTTCTGATCAGCAGTGCCCGTTACTGGCTGGATCAGTTTCATGTGGATGGTTTGAGAGTGGATGCGGTGTCATCTATGCTGAAATTGAATTATTCCCGCAATGAAGGACAATGGGAGCCGAATGAATATGGGGGCGACGGAAATCTGGAAGCCATCGAATTTGTGAAAGATCTGAATCATGTTCTCTATCGTGATTTTCCGGATATACAAACCATTGCCGAAGAAGCGACCGACTGGCCGGGCGTGAGTAAACCCACCTATACCGGTGGTCTTGGATTCGGTATGAAATGGATGATGGGATGGATGCATGATACCCTGAAATATTTTAAACTGGATCCGGTGTACCGAAAATTTCAGCAGGATCAGCTTAGTTTCAGCATGATGTATTACTACGATGAAAATTTCATGCTGCCGCTCAGTCATGATGAAGTGGTTCATGGGAAAAGTCCTATGTTATATAAAATGCCCGGAGATGAATGGCAGAAATTTGCCAATCTTCGTCTGCTATATAGCTATATGTTCATGCATCCGGGAGGGAAACTTTTATTCATGGGGAATGAGTTTGGCTCTACGCAGGAATGGAATTACAAAACAGAATTACCCTGGTCACTTTTACAATATCCATATCATGAAGGACTTCGCCAATGTGTGAAAGATCTTTGTCATTTATTGAAAGCTGAGAATGCACTGCATCAAAAGCAATTTGAGCAGGGCGGATTTGAATGGCTCGATTTACAACACCGGAATGAATCGGTAATTACGTTTATTAGAAAAGGAGATAAAGAAAAAGATACCGTTCTGGTAATCATGAACATGACACCTGTTGTAAGGAAAGATTGGACCATTACGTCGGTACAAAAAAAGAAATGGAAAGAGATTTTTAACAGTGATCATTCGAGGTATGGGGGTACAGGGCAAGTCGTAAATGAACATGTGAAAATTACGAAAAATGCACACGAAGATTCCATGATATCTGTCACTATTAACATCCCAGCATTATCAGTCATTGCTCTAAGGTGAACCACTTATTTTTGTGAAATGAAAGCGTGGAAAGTTTTTTCAAATGAAGAGTTCGTTTACTTTTACATTATTAATCCGTTTTTAAACCTTAAAACCAGATCCATGAAAACTATTTTACTTCTTCTCACTGCCGGCACCTTTTGGGTGAATGCCGGTTTTGCCATCGACAGAGACAGCTCCAATGCGTTACTCAAAAAAGCCAAAGCAGCCAGGGTGGAAAAAAGAATCAGTCTCGCGACCAATCTTTTTAATCAGGCAATTGAACAGGATCCTACCAACACAGATGCTTACAAAGAGCTCAGTGAATATGCGATGGATACCCGCAATTATCGCCAGGCTTATCTCGCTTTGACCAAGTGGCATGAGCTCGAACCACAAAATGAAAATGTATTCAAGCCAATGGCGAATATCCATTTCATGATGGGTAAACATAAAGAAACGTTGATCTACACACAAAAATGGGAAGCTGCTCATCCAGACGAGCCGATGCATTATATCGTAGGTATGTGTAACTATTATTTGGAAAATTATCCGGAAGCGATCAATCGGTTGATGTATGCTTCGGAAAAAGAACCGGATAATGCCGCGATTAAATATACTATCGGCAGAAGCTATGTTGAATTGGGTCGTTATTCGCAAGCTGTTCCTTACTATAAAATGGCGACCGATCTTGACAGAAAGAACGCCCGTTATCCATACGAACTGGCAATGGTTTTCTATTCAATTCCCGACGACAAAAAATCAATAGAGATGTTTGAACTGGCTGCTCAGCGTGGCTGGGTTCAGAACGCTGATTATTTTGAAAACCTGGCTTACAGTTACATGAATGCCGGCAATTTCAATAAAGCGGCTGAACTTCTGAGAACATCCCTGGAAAAAAGACCATATAACGTAGAAGTTACTTATGCGCTGGCAGAGACATATTACAAAGGGAAAAATTATAAAGCTGCGATCGAACAATGGGATCAGGTTATCCAGATGGATTCTAAAAATGCCCGCTCTCTTTACATGATCGGTGTTTCCTATCAGAAAATGGGACAAAAAGAAAAAGGAGCAATTTTATGTGATAAAGCCATCGGCATGGATCCTAGTCTGGGTTCTCTCAAACAAAAAATATTTGAAGGAGGTTTATAAATGGATTACCAATCTGAAAAAGGCAGCCATAGATAGCTGCCTTTTTTATTGCCTCAACAATTCGTGTTAAAGTCCATAAATCCGGTAAATTTGCATCCATGAACGATCCAGCCAACCGATCGGCCAAAATAGCGATTCTTGATTTGTACAACGGGCATCCCAATGAGGGTATGCGCTGTATTCGTCAGTTGATCGACGAATTTTCTCAGCATAATCACATAGAATTATCTTACGATATTTTTGATGTTCGTCGAAAGGAAGAGATCCCGGATCTGTCATATGATATGTATATCTCTACCGGTGGCCCAGGGAGTCCGTTTGAAGGCGAAGGGCATCACTGGGAATTTCTATATTATGACTGGCTTCAGAAAGTGCTGGACTGGAATAGTAGTGATGAGCAGCCTGCCAAACATGTGCTGTTTATCTGTCATTCGTTTCAGATGGCATGCCGATATTTCAAAGTTGGGAATGTGTGCAAAAGAAAATCTACCTCATTTGGTGTCTTCCCCGTTCACCGGATGCCGCATACGGAGCAGGAATGGCTGTTTGATGGATTGAAAGATCCTTTTTATGTGGTGGATAGTCGCGATTATCAGGTCATCCAGCCTGATTTCAAACAATTGAAAGAAATTGGTGCCCGTATTTTATGTATTGAAAAAGACAGACCCCATGTCCCGCTGGAAAGAGCCATCATGGCGATTCGTTTTAATGCGTTTATGGTAGGAACTCAGTTTCACCCCGAGGCAGATGCCATTGGGATGAGCATGTATCTGCAGAGAGAAGATAAGAAAAATACCGTCATTGAAAATCACGGATATGACAAGTGGAAAAATATGATCGAGCACCTGGAGGATCCCGATAAAATTCTGTGGACCTACAGTCATATCTTTTCCAACTTTTTCATCCATGCGCTGAATCCTATTAACGCTTACATTTGATATACTATGGTTTCTTCTCTCCGCGAAGCGTATAATGCCCATTTTACCAATGAAAAATATCAGGCTTTTCTGAAGGATCTGGACGATCATTATCCGTCTGTAATTGATTTCAGAATTGCGGAAACTCCGGTCTTTGTAGATAAGTCGTTTGCTCAAAAAATGACCGATGCCTGTGAACATATTATTGATTTGGTTCTTGACCCTTCCTTTAAAGAATTGACTCAGCAGGCTATTCCGGCCGGAGAGTTTGTGCCGGGTGATGAAAAGTATCCGCACATGATCTGTTTTGATTTCGGGGTTTGTAAAAATCAACATGGCGAACTCGAACCGCAGCTGATCGAAATGCAGGGTTTCCCGACTATGTATGGATTTCAGGCATTTTTCCCGGAAGTGATGCGTCGTCATTTTAATATTCCGGATAACTACAGCCATTTTTTTAATGGATATAATTTGCATACCTACACAGACATGCTCAGGAGCTTAGTCAGAGGTAATCATGATGCTGAAAATGTGATCTTGCTGGAGTGGAAACCGCAAGAACAGAAAACACTCATCGATTTTTTATGTACGCGCGATTATATTGGCGTTGAGCCGGTATGTCTGACTGAACTATTTGCCGAAGGAGATCGGTTGTTCTATCAGAAGCAAGGAAGAAAGATTCCTGTTCATCGTATCTATAACCGCATTATTTTTGATGAACTCAAATCGGCCGCCAAAGAGGTGCAGGGCCTGGTGGATCTTACCAAACCTTATCAGGTGGAGTGGGTACCTCATCCAAATTGGTTTTATCGCCTAAGCAAATACACACTTCCATATCTCAAACATCCTTACGTTCCGGAAACCTATTTTCTGCATGAGGTGAAAATGCTTCCCGAAGATCTGTCGAATTATGTGCTCAAACCTCTGTTTTCATTTGCCGGACAGGGCGTTAAAATTGATGTGACACCGGAAGATATTGACGCAATTGAACATCCGGAAGCTTATATATTACAACGTAAAGTGGAGTATGCTGCGGTGATAAAAACGCCGGATGAACCCGCTAAAGCAGAAATTCGTCTGATGTATGTATGGCCGGAAGGAGATGCACGGCCGCATCTGGCTACGAATCTTACCCGATTAAGTAAAGGGAAGATGATCGGCGTACGATATAATAAAGACAGAGAGTGGGTTGGAGGTACGGTTTCTTTTTTTGAGCAGTAAATGATTAAGTACCGCTCAGGAATTGTGCGCCGATATAATCAACGACATCCGTGAGGTTATTGGTCTGATCATAGACGGCAAGTTGCCTGTCTGCACCGGTACCAGCTCTTAACATATCGGGAATTTTTTCAATGATATGACGATTTCCCAGTTCATCAATCACATCATCAACAAAATCAATCAACTCATAGATCAAAGCACGTGTATCAATCTCGGCTTCTTTTCCGAAGTCGATCAGTAATCCGTCTAAACCATACCGGCTGGCTCTCCATTTGTTTTCATTGATAAGCGCGCGCTGATACTGGATGAAGTTCATGTTCTGCATACGAAGCTTATAAAGCTTTGCCGTGATGGCCTGTACAAGTGCAGTAATGCATATGGTTTCATTCACGGTCATAGGTACATCACAGATCCGGTATTCGATTGTATTGAAGAAAGGATGTACGCGCAGATCCCACCAGATTTTTTTCGCGTTGTCAATACAATTGGTTTTGATCAGCAGCTCAACAAAATTGTCATACGCTTCGATGCTTTCGAAATGTTCGGGTATTCCTGTTCTGGGAAACTTATCAAATACTTTGGTGCGGAAAGATTTATATCCTGTCCGACGACCCTCCCAGAAAGGGGAGTTAGTGCTTAATGCATAAATGTGCGGAAGAAAATATCGCACAGAATTCGCAAGATGTATGGCCATCTTACGGTTTTCCATGCCCACGTGAATATGAAGTCCGAATATAAGATTGCTTCGTGCAGCCTCCTGCAATTCATTGATCAGCTGATTATATCGAACATGATCGGTAATAAGCTGATCCTGCCAGTGACTGAACGGATGCGTGCCACTGGCGCCTACGGCTAAACCAAGACTTCCGGCAATTTCACTGATGGTTTTACGAAGATTGGCAACATCTTCATAGGCGTCGTCAATATTCGCGCAGATGTCTGTGCCAACTTCTACCACGGCCTGATGCATCTCCGCTTTTACTTTTTCTTTGAGAAGTTTTTGCCCTTCTGTTACAATCTTTTGCTCATGACTTTTCAGACCTCTTGTCTGAGGATCATAAACCATGTACTCTTCTTCTACGCCAAGCGTGAATTGTTTATAGTCGATGCCTGTCATACAAACATTACTTTTCTTCGGAGCTAAACAGTTGTTTATGCAGCAGACTGTTTCTTACATAATCGCCCCAGGTAAGATTATCAATGCCTGCTTTATGTTCTTTTGCTCTTTCAATGGCATAAGTGGCTGCTGTTTCCACCACCCAGTCAAAATTTTCCTGACCTACACTGTTGATATCCGCATCAGGAGCAGGATTACAGAAGTCGATGGCATAAGGAATACCATTCCTTACAGCCAGTTCCACCGTGTTGAAATCGTAGCCCAGATATTTATTGATGCGAAGAACAATATCTGTCATTTGTTTGAGTCTTTCAGCAGAAGGTTTAAAGTCGGCTACATAACGAAGATGATGCGGATTGCGAGGCTCATAGCTCATAATGCGGACATACTTTCTGCCGATGCAGTAGCAACGATAATATTCTTCAAACTGAATTTCTTCCTGAAGCAGCATCACCAGTTGACCTGTTTCATTATATTTTTCATGAAACTCATCGGCATCATGCAGTTTGTAAACATGTTTCCATCCGCCGCCTGCAAAGGGTTTCATGTAAGCAGGGAAGCCAACATATTCAAAAATCTTTTCCCAGTTGAGCGGGTACGATAAGTTTAAGAATGATTCATCAATGGTATCATCCGGTCTTTCTTTGGACGGAAGGATGACCGTTTTTGGAACGGGTACATTAATCTTCGTAGCAAGGGCATTATTGAAAAACTTTTCATCGGCACTCCACCAGAACGGATTGTTAATAACGGCTGTGCCGCATAAGGCAGCATTTTTCAGGAATGCTCTGTAAAAAGGTACATCCTGTGATATACGGTCAATGATAACCGTATAACCGCTGGCTTCACCTTGTATCACTTTGTCAATGAGCACAGGTTCTGCCACGATATCTTTTTCCTTTTTGCTGTTAATACGATCAATAACTGCCGTCGGGAAAGAACGTTCTCTTCCGAAAAGTATGCCAATTTTTTTCATTGTAATGGATGGGTTTAGAGGTTGGGGTTAGTAGTTTCTTCGCAGACAATATAAGGCAGAAATTTCAAAAAATAATGAGATTACTATTATTAATTACTAATTCTTAATTATTAATTAATGAAGCGCTTTTATATTTGCCAAATGCCACCTGCTTTAAAGATTTTATGCTGGGGTTTTTTGATCAGCTTTCTCGGTACACTCCCGTTGGGTACGTTAAGTTTAGCTGCTATGCAGATCTCTATTACTGACGGAGTGCTTCCTGCTATTTCTTTCACCATTGGTGCATTAAGCGCCGAAATAATTTATGTGCGGATCTCACTGGTTGCCATGACCTGGGTGCGCCGTAACGAAAAACTACTTAAGATACTGGAGTGGGCTACTTTGGTCATTGTGATCGCTTTGGCAGCATCCAGTTTTTGGACGGCTTATCATCCTAAGCTTCAGCAGAATATCATTCTGTCTAATGGGATGCACCGCGGTCTGCTGGGTTTTTTGATGAGTTGTGTAAACCCCATGCAGATTCCTTTCTGGTTTGGCTGGAGTGCTGTACTTTTTTCAAAAAACATTTTACGTCCCGGCTTCTGGAATTATAATGCTTATTTGCTTGGTATAGGCGCCGGTACTTTTTTAGGGCAAGCTGTATTTATTTTTGGCGGCCGCTTACTGATCGACCATCTGAATGCCGGACAAAAAATGATGAACTGGATTATCGGTACGGTGTTTTTGATCACGGCCATCATTCAACTTCTAAAGATAATTTACAAAAAAGATGCAGTTCATCAAATGGAGCATCCGGAAGAGGTGACGGGAGGGTTGGAGAAGAAAATTCATTAATTAGAAATTAATAATTAAGAATTAATAATTGACTAACCAACAACCTGCAACCTACAACTTTTAACCTATTTGCTGCGTCCACGCATCGCGTTCATCGGGACTGAATTTCCAGGGTGCAAAATTATTTTCAATATTACTGAACATCGCATTCCATTCACCGGGCGCATTGCTGTCTTCCATGATCAGTGATCGACGAAGTTCTGTAATAATGCTGAGTGGATTAATGCTGACCGGACAAGCTTCCACGCAGGCATTGCAGGTGGTGCAGGCTCTGAGTTCTTCTACCGTGATATAATCATTCAGCAAGGTTTTCCCATCATCAGTAAACTGTCCGTTTTTATCCATATTTCTTCCAACTTCTTCCAGCCGGTCGCGGGTACTCATCATGATCTTGCGCGGACTTAATAATTTTCCTGTTGAGTTGGCCGGACAAGCAGCACTGCAACGACCACATTCCGTACAACTATAGGCATCCAGTAAGCTTTTCCAGCTGAGATCCATCACATCTTTTGCGCCGAATTTTTGCGGAGCCGCAGAAGGTTCTGTTGGAGCTAATTCCGGTTGCATCATGTACAAAACTTCTTTTTGTATGGACGGCATATTTTGTATGGAACCGGGAGAGGTTAAGCGTGCATACCACGCATTGGGAAATGCCAGCAGAATGTGCAGGTGTTTGCTCCAGGGTAAATAATTCAGAAAAGCAAAAATGCCAAGGATATGTAACCACCAGGCGCTGCGTTCAATGATGACCAATGTTTGATAAGACAGTCCGTTTAAGAGAGGAGAGATGAGTGAAGAGACAATAAATGGATCTGTTTGACTATAATGCTTAGGATCCTTTGGTTGCAATTGTAAATCCGCGGCATTCATTAACAGAAAAAGAGACATGAGTATGATCTCGGTGATCAGAATATAATTTGCGTCACTGCGCGGCCATCCATCCAGGTCTTTACTCATGAATCGCTGAATCCGCTGCATATTTCTTCTGATCAGAAAAATGACACAGGCAATCAGTACTAAAGCAGCGAGTATTTCAAAACTGTTGATCAGAATACTGTATAAGTTACCCATAGGCTTCAGAAATAAACGATGGGTTCCCAGTATTCCATCGAGCAGGATTTCGATTACTTCAAGATTGATCACAACAAATCCAACGTATAAAAAAAGATGGAGCACAGCTACAGTCGGATTGGTGAACATTTTCTTCTGACCTAGAGCCAAAAAGATCAGATTCTTCCACCTTTTCCCGGGTTGATCGGTGAGATCTTCAGGAAGACCAAGAAGTATGTTGCGTCGTATTTCACGAATTTTTTTTGAAAAAAACCAGACAGCGGCTGAAAAGCAAGCGATAAAAGTGATCTGAGCGATCAATTGCATAAATAAAAAATTTACAATGCTAAGATACATTCCGAAGACGAAAAAAATGACTATTATTTAATAATCTCCACTCATAACTTTTTCTTTTAACTTTCAACTTTGAACTTTTAACTTAGATATATTTGCAATTCACTATGCCCGAAAAAAAATACATACTCTACAAAGAACAGGTTGTTAGAAAAATTCAGCGCCTGGCTTTTGAGATCGCTGAAAAAAATTCAGGAGAGAAAGAGATTTTTTTTATTGCCATTAAAGAAAATGGGGTCACCCTGGCTGAGAAGATAGCAAAGTGCCTAAGTGAGATTTCGGTTATTCAGATTCAATTGTTTGAACTGTCATTGGATAAGAAAAATCCCGGAGAAATTAAACTAAGCGGACTTCCTCCAGGAAAAGAAGCCGTTATTATTCTTATTGATGATGTAGCCAGCAGCGGTAAGACTATGTTGTATGCCCTGAAACCTTTATTGGAAATTCATCCAAAAAAAATTCAGACACTGGTCCTGGTGGAACGTACCCACAAAGCATTTCCTGTTCAGATTGATTATGTGGGTATGTCGGTTGCCACTACGTTGGAAGAACATATTTATGTAGAAGTTGCCAACGGAGAAATCAGCGGCGCCTATATGGATTAACTCATTGGTTAAGTTTTATTTCAAAAAGCTTGGGCCATTTTTTTCCGGTGATAAACATTTTTTTTGACGTGCTGTCCCAGGCAATTCCATTCAATACATCTGTAGGAGGAGCTGATAAAACAGGATCCTGCCGGATCAGGTCGGTTAAATCCACAATGCCTTTTACGCTTCCGTTAGCTGTATCAATCTTGATGATCTGATTAGTTTGCCACACATTCGCAAAAATATCCCCGTTAACAAATTCAAGCTCATTCAGATTGTTTTTCATGCCAGTATGATCGTGTACTGATATTTGTCTGAGTTCTTTAAATGTTTCCGGATCACGATAGCTTAAAATATTCGATCCATTGCTCATGATGAGATGTTTCCCGTCATTCGTCAGTCCCCAGCCTTCGCCCTGATAGAAAAAGTCTTTTACGGGTGAGAAATCCTGCAGATTATATACGAATGCCTTTTGATTCTGCCAGGTGAGGCGATAGATCTTCCCGTTTAAAATGGTGATGCCTTCCCCGAATATGTCAGAGGACAGCAATGCTTTTTTTTCAGCAACCCCTGTACTCATATTGACTTTCCCTATCCATGCTCCGTTGTTTGGAACGTTTTCGGGGTTGCCGGTACTTTCATATAATTCACCCTGATAGATTTCCAGTCCTTGCGTGAAGGAAGCCGTATCATGGGGGTATGCCTTAATCACGGAATAGCTAATCTGTGCGGGAGGTGTTATTGATTTATGATGGTTGTTTTCATGCGAGTCAGAATTATCGCAGCTGATTAATTGAAACAAGAAAATGGCTAATAGCCATTTTAAAGAGAGTATTTTTTTCACGAATCAAAAGTAATAAAAGAAGCTGAAAATAATATGTCTTAAAAAAGGTGTTCTATTCCTGATTTATATCATAGAGGAATATGAATTACAATCCTCTGTATGAGTTTTTATTCCTTATAATTTTGTTTCAGTCAAATATTAGAATTTGATCTTAGATCTGCCCTCAGAAAATTTGAATTTGCCTTCCATTTTACAGTCATAGTCCAATCCCTTTTTGTTTTGTTGCTTATCAGGCTTCGTTATTAAAATCCTTATTCAGGTTAAACAAGTATTTATCATATAAAATGTAAAAAATGAAAAAAACAAAAACACAACGGGAGCAAGGGATGGCTATTGACAGGCGTCTTTGTTTGAGTGGACTTGGTCGCCTAGTTATTTTCCTGCTTTTATTTTTAATGACACTCGGGGATAATCTGATGGCACAGACCATCAATATTGATGGTAATCCTGTCGATTGGAACGCATCCAACTTCAACCTGTTTCCTGTCAGGACATATCAGGGGGATGCGTATGGTAATGGGGTGGTGGACAATCAATTTACGGAAGGATCGAAAGATTTCTTTCCTGCTAATCAATTGGTATGGTCCATTAGTCAGACCAAAGCAAAAAATGATATCGCTAACGGTGCTGCCATTATCAAAGATGGCATTTTGTATTTTGCCGGAGATCGTACTTCAAATAATGGAGATGCCGAAATCGGTTTCTGGTTGTATCTAAATGGTACAGGCCCCGTCACTGAATTAACCGGTAATAGTTTTGCCCCTCCTCATGCCGATGGGGACGTACTGATACTGGCAAATTTTACAGGGGGTGGCAGAAATGCTACCGTCAGTATTTATCAGTGGGATGCAAGTGGTAATGGTAATGTTCCCAATACAAACGGAAATCTCCGTACAACAAGCCTATCTGGTATTGCTGCTGAAAATAATGATACGGAATATCCAGTACCTACGGGATGGTCATTTGGCAGATCCACTTATATGTCCAATATGTTTTATGAAGGTAAAGTGGATTTGACACCACTGAACCTTGGTACACTATGTAATACCAGTTTCCTTCTGGAAACGCGCTCTTCCCAATCAATCACTGCCTCTTTGGACGACTTTGTTGGTGGTTCTTTCAATGCGACTCCTTTCCCGTTAGTACTTACAGGAAGTGCTTATTGTACGCCTGTCTCATCCTTTGGAACGATTACTTCTTCCTCTTCACAGTCCGGATTTAACTATCAGCTCTATACAAATGGAGGTCTGCCGGTAGGTTCTTCCAAAGCTGGTACAGGTTCGGGTCTTACCTGGACGAGTATTCCTGCGGGTACAGGTTACTATGTAGTGGGATCGAGTGTGATCAATTGTAACTCCACAAGTAACAGTGTCAGCGTAGTTTCAACTCCGGTAACATCATCTGAACAAAGTCTTACAGTATGTCCAGAGCAGTTGCCTTACAACTGGGATGGATTAACGTTTAGTGCAGCGGATACACAAACAAAGACTGGATTAAAAAATCAGTATGGATGTGATAGTTCAGCGATTTACAATCTGTCTGTATACCCTGTTGTTCCTCCGTCTGAACAGAGTATCACGGTATGTCCAGAGCAGTTGCCTTACAACTGGGATGGATTAACGTTTAGTGCAGCGGGTACACAAACAAAGACTGGATTGAAAAATCAGTATGGTTGCGACAGTTCTGCGATCTATAATTTATCTGTTTATCCTGTTGTTCCTCCGTCTGAACAGAGTATGACGGTATGTCCAGAGCAGTTGCCTTACAGCTGGGATGGATTAACGTTTAGTGCAGCGGGTACACAAACAAAGACTGGATTGAAAAATCAGTATGGTTGCGACAGTTCTGCGATCTATAATTTATCTGTTTATCCTGTTGTTCCTCCGTCTGAACAGAGTATGACGGTATGTCCAGAGCAGTTGCCTTACAGCTGGGATGGCTTAACATTTAGTGCAGCGGGTACACAAATAAAGACTGGATTGAAAAACAGATATGGTTGTGATAGTTCAGCGATTTACAATTTGTCTGTATATCCTGTTGTACCACCATCTGAACAAAGCCGTACAATCTGTTCAAATGAACTTCCTTACAGCTGGGATGGATTAAACTTCGAAGCTGCCGGTGAGCAAACGAAGACAGGTTTGGTTAATCAGTATGGCTGCGATAGTTCTGCGAAATATACTTTGAATGTAAATCCCAATCCTTCATGCGTTATTATTGGTGGCAATACCGGAAATGCTCCTTATTGTGTTGGAGCAGGTTTGCCTGCGCCTTTGGGAGTATATACAGCGCCGGCAGGTATGTCCGCTTATAAATGGACTGCTCAGGGGGCTATCGAAATTATTGGTGATGATAATGCTTCGTCAGTTTCGGTAGAGGTAAATGGTGTAGGTACGCTAAGCCTTGAGATTACTAACGAGTTTGGATGTAAGAGTACTTGTCAGAAAATGATTCTTGTACAGGCTGGTGCTCCTTGTTCACTTGATGGCCCAGGGAAAGTTTGTGCTGAAGCTGAGAATATATATACAGATGCGAGCGCAAGCGAAGAAGGAACAGTATTCCAGTGGTCACTTCTTGATGGAGATGGCAATCCTGTTTCTGCAGATGTAGCGTATTTTATTGGCGCAACAGATGGAGCTTCTGTTACCGTTAAATCCGGTGTAAATGGAGGCAGCTATATTGTAAGATTGTTTAAGGAAGAGCCTGGTGCCTGTCCGTCAATTTGTGAAATAGAAACGGTGATTATTCCGAAAGTTGTACTAACCGCACAAGGAACAGATCCCAAGTGTTTCGAAGGAACAGGAAAGCTCGAGTTCAGTGCGACTGGGGGAACGGGTACTATCTCATATAAGGTTAATGCCGTATCTGCAAGTTCACCATACACGGCTGCAGCAGGAATCTATAATATAGAAGCTTCTGATGAGAATGGCTGTAAAGCTGACACGACGATTACGCTCACGGAACCATCTAAGTTGGTCTTGACGGCCAACGGTCCTGCTTCTTTATGTGAAACAGAGACAGGATTAGTAACCTTTAGTGCTGTTGGCGGTACAGGAGCAATCAGTTATACTGTAAACGGACTAACTGCTTCTTCTCCCTATACTGCAACCAGCGGTAGTTACACCATAGTGGCAACCGATATAAACTTGTGTACAGATACCAAGTTGGTAACTATCAATACTAAGATATGTGTTGCGCCTTATTGTACTTATACCCAGGGATACTTTGGTAACCTTGGAGGTAGGGCATGTACGCCTGATGGTCAGAAAACAACCACCCAGTTGATTGCGGGTAGTCTGGCCAATATGCCCGGAGGTATTCTCTATCTTGGTATAGCTGGTCGTTCATTTACGGCTACCAATCCGGCAGATATCATTCGCATAATGCCGGGTGGTGGATCTCCCGATAGATTGCCGAACGGTAATCATACGCCAAGTAGCGATGCCATTTTGAAGAAAGGAAGAATTAACAATGTTCTATTGTCACAAACCATCGCGCTTGCGCTGAATACATATATGCAAGGATCACCACTCAGAAGCCTGAGTCTGGCAGAAGTTGGCGGATCGGCTGATAAGTATCTGGTTACCGTAGCGAAGAAAGGCGGGGATTGTTCTTCGCTTTCTACGGCAGTTCCTGCTGAATGTACATTCACTCCGGTGTATTGCAGTGATGGTGTGACCATAAGCGGCTACACAACTACTTATAATCCTTACAGGTCCTGGAAGATCTCTTCAAAGGTGATTAATGCACTCCCCGGTGATAAAACAGTTCTTGATCTGTTGAACTTTGCCAGTGCGGTATTGGGAGGAGCTACATTACCTAGTGGAGTTAGCTACAGCGATGTGTTAGGTGCTGTCGCCGCGATTAATGAAGGTTATGACGAATGCAGATTATTTGTTGGTTTCTCTGCAACAAGCAGTGTGAGTGGCTATTGTACTCCGCCTGCAGGTTCGGTTTGCCCTCCTCCGGTCTTGATAACAAGCAGATCATTGAATCCAAATGCAACTTCTGCTCTTGTTGATGGGAAGGAGATTTCATTGCACGCCTATCCGAATCCGTTCAAAGAGCAACTAAATTTTCGTTTTATTTCTCCGGTGAGCGGTAAAGCTGTGCTCGAAGTGTTTAACGCACAGGGGCAACGCCTGGGTGTGGTGTTTGATGGTAATGTAATTGCAGGTGCGCAAAACTTTGCAAGTTTTAAAAATCATGGTCCTGCTTCCGGCATGCTCTTCTACAAACTTAATGTGGGCGGTGAGGTATTAATCGGGAAAGTACAATCGCTTAAATAATGATTTTAATCCAGAATCTTTAGAATTAAGGAGGCTTATGCCTCCTTAATTTTTAAAAAACAATTCCGAATATTTGTTTAATTGAAAACATATCATTTTCTTTGCAGTCTATACCTATAGATTAAATCTCTCATTCAATTATCCTTCTTTAAGCCAAAAAGTATTTTTTTACTTATTTCCCAACAGTACAAAACGTCCTCTAATCCTTCTGAATGACTTATTTGGTTGTATTACTTCATTGTTTATAACCATTTAATGGTGCATAGCAATAAATGCGGCTTGTGTGTACTGTGTCCCTGTCTTTTAAATCCATGTATCAAATCTTTATATCCTGGTATTGAAAACACTTTTTAAACTTAAAAAAACAAACATGTTCACAAAATTCCAAACAGATTGGTTGTGTCGTCTGAAGCCTCTGCAGTTTCTATGGGCTTTGGTGCTGACCACTGCATCCCTTGGCTGGATGCAAACCGGTTTTGCGCAGGGATCATCTACGGGCGACTGTAGCGGTAAGTATACCGTAGAAGCCTCCCGAACGTACGATCCGGCGACGAACAAAACTACATTTACGTACAAGGTTACCAGAATTGGTGCTGTAAATGGATTAAGCCATTTTTCCATGCCACTGGAGTGTAACCCACCTACGCCGGGTCTGAATATTAGTCAGATCCTCTCAGGGTATGTGGCGCAATACAGTAATGATGGGGTTAGTTGGTCTACCTCCAGCGCATCCTATGGTGTAGATCCCTCTCAGAGTTGTAATACGGGCAACGTATTTAAATTTAACCAGGCAGCCTCAGGGTCCGTCATCTGGTTTCGTCTCATTATTAACGGAAACTGGCAGTTAACTCCTGCAACGGCCATCGTCAAATATGGCTCTTTTTGTTGTACGGTAAATGTAACAGGAGGTAAATGTTTGCAAGAGGCATGTCCTGACATCAATGTCCTGGTAAACAGTGAAACAATTTGCACTGGTCAATCAGCTACGCTGACTGCGGATATTACTGGGGGCGTTGCTCCTTATAAATATGAGTGGAGCGGGCCGAATGGATTTACGGGTTCAACGGCATCCGTGAGTGTTTCTGAAGCCGGACTTTACGAAGTAATAGTGACAGATGTTAATGAATGTTCAAGTTTGGGTGAAGCAACGGTATCAGTAAATCCGATTTCTTCTTCTACTCAAAGCCGTACGATCTGTTCGAAAGAGCTTCCATATAGCTGGGATGGATTAACCTTCACAGCTGCTGGTGAGCAAACGAAATCAGGTCTGGTAAATCAATATGGTTGTGACAGTACAGCGACTTACACGCTGAGTGTAAATCCTGAGACTTCATCTACTCAAAGCCGTACGATCTGTTCGAAAGAGCTTCCATATAGCTGGGATGGATTAACCTTCACTGCTGCTGGTGAGCAAACGAAATCAGGTCTGGTGAATCAATATGGTTGTGACAGTACAGCGACTTACACGCTGAGTGTAAATCCTGAGACTTCATCTACTCAAAGCCGTACGATCTGTTCGAAAGAGC